>SWCA01009011.1_pt1 | contig 202758 bp, 208 predicted proteins | sample 4692961 | NCBI WGS metagenome assembly SWCA01 (sample SAMN10267275, study PRJNA491770) | bioreactor metagenome | isolation source: DHS bioreactor inoculated with | place: Japan: off Shimokita Peninsula | reverse complement strand
AAAAAAAAATCATAATGTGGATATTCTAGTAAGAAAATTGAGAGGTGCAATAGGATACATCAATAAAGGAACCAATGAATTATATAAAAATAAATCTATTAGTAGTTTTCTTTCTCTTATGAGTAAACAAATTTGTAGGCTTACTTTGAGCGAAAGTGCTATGGTGATATTGAATGATTTTGAGGGTAAAGTAGAAAATTTTAGTCAGTTTGGACAAGAAGATATAAACATACATAAAGCGTTAGATTTTATTTTAAAAGATAAAACAAAACGAAACGGAAAATATTACAACTCCAGTTCCCTTAAAAATAATCTTAAAGAACATAATGTTAAATCTTTAATTTATCATAAGTTAAAAAAAGGAAATGAAATAATAGGCTTTATTATTGCTGTAAATAGTAAAAAATATTCAGGGGATGATCTTAGAATTTTAAATGTCTTTTCAGCACAAATTGGAGTAGCACTAGAAATGTACGAGTACTCGAAAAAAGAATTTGAGCATAAATTGTTAGAAAAAGAGTTAGAAATTGTATCTCATCAGCAAAGACTTATTATGGGTGAGAGTAAGATGAAATTTTCAGAGTTCAAAGAGATTTCTTTTTTTCATCAACCTTCTCAGCATATAGGAGGAGATTTTTGTGAAATCATTAAAATGGAAAATGATTACATCTGTATATTTCTAGCGGATGTAATGGGCCATGGAATACTTTCAAATTATTTTGTAGCAATGATAAAAGGGGTCTTAAAAACACTAGTGAGTGAAAATAAATCTCCAGGAGAAATTCTTACTCAAATGAATGGTATATTATATGATGATTTTGATAAAATAAATATATTTGCAACAGCAAGGGTTGGAATATTTGACCCTAAAAGTGGAAAAGCTGTTGTTGCTAATGCAGGACATCTTTATCCGATAGGTGTAAAAAATTTAAAAGATCAGGTGACAATAGAAGCGTTAGATTTTGAAAGAGGAATGCCTATAGGGGTTTTGGAAGATATAGTATATGAAGAGCATGAATACAATGTGAATCAATATGAAATGATATGTATGTTTACCGATGGAATAATAGAAGCATCCAATAAGAATGGAGAAGAGTATGGATTAGATAGATTAAAAGAATTTATATATAGAAGTTATATGGATAGAGATGTTAATTTAAACAGTGAAGATGTATTTAAACGGTTGCAAGAGGAGTTATTTGCGTTTACAGGAGAGGATATTTTAAATGATGATTTACTAATTTTGTTTATTAAAAATATTTAAAGGGGTAGAAAATATGTTTTTAATCATAAATGGAAGTCCTAGAAAAGGGGAAAATTGTTATAGCATAATCGAAAATATGAAAAAAATATTGAATAAGCATGATATAGACTATGAAGTTTTAAATATATGGGATATGAATATGGAGTACTGTAATGCTTGTGGATACTGTGAAAAAACAGGAATTTGTCATATAAAGGATGATATGACAAATTTATATTCTAAATTCGATGATTCAACAGGAACAATAGTAGTATCTCCTGTTTATTTTGATTCTATTCCAGCTAAATTAAAAACCTTAGTAGATAGAACTCAAGCTTTTTATGCAAGTAAATATATCCTAAAGAAACCTTCTATTGATAGAAATAAGCATAGAGTAGGGCTGTTTGTTTCTGTAGGAGGAAGTAAACCATATGAAACTCAATTTATAGGAGGAGAAATGGTAGTAGATTTTTTCTTCAAAAGCATTAATACAAAGTTATTAAATAAGTACTATATAAGCTGCTGTGATGAAAAGAAAGTAAAGGATCATGTGGATGCTATTAAAAATATTGAAAAATTAACTTTAAATCTAATTAAAAATGCGCAGGAAAATTAGAAACCATTTCTTATGAAAAATCTATTTGTCAAATATAATTTGATTTTTAAAATAAAAAAAAGTATAATGATTTTGTTGAACAAAATTAAAAAAGGGGGAAAAATACCATGAAATTACCTATAGCATTATCAAACAGACATATTCACTTAAGTGCAAAAGATATTGATACATTATTTGGAGCGGGACATGCTTTAACACATTTTAAAGACCTTTCTCAACCAGGACAATATGCTTGTGAAGAAAAAGTAGATGTAGTAGGACCAAAGGGTACACTCAAAGGCGTTAGAGTTCTAGGACCAGAAAGAGGAGAATCACAATTAGAAATTTCACTAGCGGATGGATTTGTATTAGGAGTAAAAGCCCCAGTTAGAGATTCAGGACAATTAGAAGGAACTCCAGGAGTAAAGCTTGTAGGACCAAAAGGAGAAGTGGAACTTGAAAAAGGAGCTATTGTTGCTGCCAGACATATACATATGCATACAGAAGATGCTGAAAAATTCAATGTAGTAGATAATCAAAGAGTTAAAATTAGAACTTTTGGAGAAAGAGCAGTAGTATTTGAAAATGTATTGGTTAGAGTAAGTCCAAAATTTGCTTTAGAAATGCATGTGGATGTAGAAGAAGGAAATGCAGCTGGAGTGAAAAATGGAGAGATGGTAGAGTTAATAGCTGAATAATGATTCAATAAAAGTCCTAATATTTTATTAGGACTTTCTTTTTATATAATAAAGATAGGAGGAATATCAATGTATAGATTAAAGTATACAGATGGATTATATTTAAAGGAAATAGGAATATATACATACGGATATGCATATTTATTAAGATACTTATCTAAAGAAGAGATTGAAGAAGTTAAAGAAATTGGTAACATAAAAGAAGAAGTGGAAAAAGTATTATATATCTTAAATGAAAGAAATAGCCTTCCAACAGAATATAAGCATATGGTAAAAGAATACAAAGAATTTAAAGGGGTGCGTATACCAAAAGAAGAAATTGAATTCTAAAAGGAATCCTCACTTTGTTAGATTTTATAGATAGATTCTCATTTTTAAAAATTTTCAAAAAAAATAAAAAAATTTCGCAGAAATTAGAAGGAAAATTGAGAAAAGTGTAGAATATTTACACTAAATAGCTCTTTGAGTTAACATATTATCAATTTATGTGAATTGACATACTGTATATTGTATACTATACTCAATTTAAGAGTAAATTTCATTTTAGGAGGGACTAAATAATGGCAAAAAAAATGAAAACAATGGATGGAAATACCGCTGCTGGATACGTTTCTTACGCATTTACTGATGTTGCAGCGATATATCCAATTACACCATCATCAAACATGGCTGAATATGCTGATGAAGTAGCTGCAAAAGGTCAAAAAAATATTTTTGGACAAGTAGTAAACGTTGTTGAGATGCAATCTGAAGCAGGAGCGGCAGGAGCTGTTCATGGATCATTAGCAGCTGGAGCACTTACTACTACTTTTACAGCTTCACAAGGGCTTCTTTTAATGATACCAAATATGTATAAAATGGCTGGAGAATTATTACCGGGAGTATTCCATGTAAGTGCGCGTGCTGTCGCAAGTCACGCACTTTCTATATTTGGGGATCATTCTGACGTAATGGCAACAAGACAAACTGGATTTGCGCTTTTAGCATCAAATTCTGTTCAAGAAGTTATGGATCTTGCTGGTGTTGCTCACCTTTCAGCAATTAAAGGAAGAGTTCCTTTCCTTCACTTTTTTGATGGATTTAGAACTTCACATGAAATTCAAAAAATAGAAGTAATAGACTATGCGGATTTTGCAAAACTTGTAGATTATGATGCTGTGAATACATATAGAAATAATGCTTTAAATCCAGAACATCCTGTAACTAGAGGTACAGCACAAAATCCAGATGTTTTCTTCCAAGCGAGAGAAGCTTGCAATACATTCTATGATCAAATACCAGATATAGTAGCAGACTATATGAAAGAAATAAGTAAAATTACAGGTAGAGAATACAAGCCATTTGATTATTATGGAGCAGAAGATGCGGAAAATATAATTATTGCTATGGGATCTGTTGCAGAAACAATAGAAGAAACAATTGATTACTTATTGGCTAAAGGAGAAAAAGTAGGTTTAATTAAAGTACACTTATATAGACCTTTCTCTGCTAAATATTTCTTTGATGTATTCCCTAAAAATGTTAAGAAGATAGCTGTGCTTGACAGAACAAAAGAACCAGGAGCACTTGGTGAGCCTTTATATCAAGATGTTCGTACACTATTCTATAATAAGGAAAATGCTCCTATAATAGTAGGTGGACGTTATGGATTAGGATCAAAAGACACTACTCCTTCTCAAATTAAGGCAGTATATGATAACTTAAAAGCAGAAGAAATAAGAGATGGATTTACCCTTGGTATTGTTGATGATGTAACACATAAATCACTAGAGGTAAAAGAAGAAATAAATACAGCACCAGAAGGCACTATAAGATGTAAGTTCTGGGGACTTGGCTCAGATGGTACAGTTGGAGCGAATAAGAGTGCAATTAAAATTATAGGAGATAAAACAGATTTATATGCACAAGGATATTTCTCTTATGACTCTAAGAAATCAGGAGGAGTCACAATATCTCACTTAAGATTTGGTAAAAAGCCAATAAAATCAACATATTTAATAAGCGAAGCAGATTTTATTGCATGTCACAATCAATCTTATGTAAATCAATACGATCTATTAAAAGGACTTAAAATAGGTGGAAAATTTGTATTAAACTGTAAGTGGAATCAAACTGAGTTAGATGAGAAATTACCTGCTTCTATGAAAAAATATATAGCAGATAACAATATAGAATTCTATACTATTAATGCTACAGACATAGCAGCTGAAATAGGACTTGGAAACAGAATTAATATGATTATGCAATCTGCGTTCTTTAAGCTTGCTAATGTTATCGAATTAGATGAAGCGGTTAAATACTTAAAAGATGCAATCGTGAAATCTTATGGTAAAAAAGGTGAAAAAGTAGTTAACATGAACTATGAAGCAGTAGATAGAGGAATCGGTGCACTTGCTAAAGTTGAGATTCCAGCATCTTGGTCAAGTGCTGTGGCTGAAGAAGTAGCAGCAACAGCAGAAGTACCAGAATTTATTGAAAAAGTTTTAATTCCAATGAATAGACAAGAAGGAGACTCTCTTCCAGTGAGTACTTTTGTAGGAAGAGAAGATGGAACATTCCCGCATGGTACTGCAGCTTATGAAAAACGTGGTATAGCAGTAAATGTTCCAGAATGGCAAATAGATAAATGTATTCAATGTAATCAATGCTCATTTGTATGTCCTCATGCAGCAATAAGACCAGTACTAGTAAATGAAGATGAAATGAAAAATGCACCAGAAGCATTCAAAACAAAGAAAGCAGCTGGTAAGGGACTTGAAAACTTACAATATCGTATACAAGTAAGTACAATGGATTGTACAGGTTGTGGAAACTGTGCAGATATATGTCCATCAAAAGAAAAGGCATTAGTAATGAAGCCACTTGAAACGCAAACAGAAGTAGGAGTGCCAAACTGGAACTATGCAATGAGTGTACCAGTTAAAGATGATTTAATGGATGTAAATTCAATTAAGGGTAGCCAATTTAAGCAACCGCTTCTTGAGTTCTCAGGAGCATGTGCAGGTTGTGGAGAAACACCATATGCTAAAGTAGTTACGCAACTTTATGGAGATAGAATGATTATTGCAAATGCTACAGGTTGTTCTTCTATCTGGGGAGGATCAGCACCTTCAACTCCATATTGTAAAAATGCTGAAGGAAAAGGACCGGCTTGGGCGAACTCATTATTTGAAGATAATGCTGAATATGGATTAGGTATGTCTGTAGCAGTAAAACAAATGAGAGACAGATTAGCTGACTTAATGACAGAATTAGCAGGACTTGATGTAGCAGATGAATATAAAGAAATATTTAAAGCATGGGTTAATGGAAAAGAAGATGCAGAAGCTTCCAAAGTAGCTAGTGCTAAAGTACTTGAAGTAGTGAAAAATAATACTATAGCTGATGCTAGAGCAAAAGAAATATTAGCTGAAATTGCAGATAAGAAAGACTACTTAATCAAAAAATCAGTTTGGATCATCGGTGGAGATGGTTGGGCTTATGATATTGGTTATGGAGGACTTGATCATGTGCTTGCATCAGGAGAAAATGTAAATGTACTTGTATTTGATACAGAAGTTTACTCAAATACAGGAGGACAATCTTCAAAATCTACTCCAACTGGAGCAGTTGCTAAATTTGCAGCTTCAGGTAAAAAGATGAAAAAGAAAGATCTTGGTATGATTGCTGCAACATATGGTTATGTTTATGTAGCACAAGTAGCTATGGGGGCAGATAAAAACCAATTTATGAAAGCTTTAATTGAAGCAGAAAAATACGATGGACCATCTTTAATTATCGCATATGCTCCATGCATTAACCATGGCTTGAAAGAAGGAATGGGACGTACACAAGCAAATACTAAACAAGCCGTTGAAGCAGGATACTGGCACTTATACAGATATAACCCAACACTAAAAGAAGAAGGAAAGAATCCATTCTCACTAGATTCAAAAGAGCCAACAGCAAGCTTTAAAGATTTCTTAATGGGACAAGTAAGATACACATCATTACAAAAAGCTTTCCCAGAAATAGCGGAAGAATTATTTGCTAAAGCGGAAGAAGATGCTAAGGAAAGATATGAAAATTACAAAAGAATGGCTAATTAGATTAAACTAAAAAGGAAGTGCTTGTCACTTCCTTTTTTTATACATAAAATACAATATTTTATACTGTAATTAATTAGGAAATATGGTACAATGATTGTAGATTGAAATACAGTAGGAGATGTGTTTTATGAAAGAAAAAAGAATTAATTGTCATAATTGCAAGTATTTTTATATAACTTGGGATTATGTTTTTCCTAAAGGATGCAAGCTTTTTCAAATTAAATCAAAAGAGTTGCCTTCTAAACTGGTGTATCAATCAACAGGAAATATTTGCTTACAATTTGAGGAAAAATTTAAGAAGTAAGTTCATTTAAGTTTGTATTCAGTATGCTATATAATTAAAAAAAAGTATATTAAGAATCCTAAGGTTATCTGTAACTAATTTGTAACCTTTTTTTTGCGTAAAAAACTTAAAATATAGCAATAGATAAAGGAATATAGCTTAAAAAATAGAAAAGGAGGAGAAAATAGTGAGACGTTGTATAAAAAAATTAAATAGTATAGGATTTTTGGTAATAGTAGGAATTATCTTTTCATCTTTTTATTCTTACATAAATGCAGAATCTGTTTTATCACCAAAAACAGAAGAAATATTAAATAATTCTATCGTGTTGCGTATAGGAAACAATATAGGCATCGTAAAGCACGAGAAAAAAAGTATTGATACTAATAGTAATGTGATTCCTGTTATTAAAAATGGAAGGACACTACTTCCTATAAGATTTGTTAGTGAAAACTTAGGGGCTACAGTTTCTTGGGATGCCTCTACTGCTACTGCTGTAATAAAAAAAGAAGATAAGACAATTCAATTAACTGTAGGAAAAAATATAATGTTAGTAAATGACCAAAGTGTAACACTTGAAACTGCACCAGAAACTGTACAGGACAGAATATTTATCCCTCTAAGAGCTTTAGCAGAAGCATTGGATCAAAAGGTATATTGGCATAATAGAGGGATCATAATTTTGAGTGCTCAAGAAATTTCGTTCATAGAAGATGCAAAAAAAGAGTTACAATTAGAGCTGGAGAGGAATACAGCTATAGAAGAATTACCAGTTCAGAATGAAAATGTGCAAGAAAAAAATGAAAATGAAGAAAATCAAGAATTAAATGATCAAAATATTTCTGAAACAGATGGAAATGATTCGAATGTAAAAGATTCCCAAGACACAAAAATAAAAGTAGAGCCAGTAATAGAGGAGAAAGAAATAAATGAAAAAGCAAAATGGATTGAAGAACAAGTTATAAAAGAAATCGAGAGTTTATTTCCAAAAATTATAGTGATTGATCCACCGAAACCAGAGCCTCCTAAAACAAATATAAGAGACTTAAATACGCTTGTTAAGCCAAGTATTGTAGTTGCGAGCATAAATAAGAATAGTTCTTATTATTCAAGTTATTCATCAAAAAAAGCATCAGGCAAACTTTCAAAAGGAACAAGCGTAGAAATCATACGAGATAAAGACATGGAAAAAGAAGGGCATTGGTATCAAATAAAAGTTATTGACACAGGAAAGATGGGATGGGTTTTAAGAGGAAGTTTAAGTATTCCTGCTGATCCTAAAACAAATCCAGATAAAATGACAAAAGAAGAAATAGAAGCTTATGTAAATACAAAAGGATTCTCTAGTAAAACAGATTATTTTATGTGGGTAGATATAGACAGGCAGCTAACCCATGTATTTCTTGGAAAAAAAGGAGAATGGAAACTAGCGAGAACAATGACTTGTGCTACCGGAAAAAATGTATCTCCTACAATAAGAGGGACATTTACAATAGCAAGTAGGGGACGCTGGATGGATTCAGCGCCTAAAGGAGATAATGTAGGGATTATGAATTGGGTTCAATTCTATGGAGATTATTTATTTCATTCTGTCATTGTAGATAGTAGTGGCAAGGTGAAAGATGGAACACAAGAGAAAAGAGCATCTCATGGCTGTATAAGATTATCTTTAGATGACAGTATATGGGTATATGATTATATACCTGCTGGAACAACTGTATTTACAAACTAATATACGATAAAAAAAGGTTCTATGTTATTTTAATTTTAAAATAGCAATAGGCCTTTTTTTGTTACTTGACATTATTCAATAAATTAAAGATAATATTATATTAAAAAGAAAGGAAGATATAAAAAGATGAAGGCCATAAAAAACAGGATAGATGTAGCCGCAGGAAGAAAAAAAGCAGAACTTGTTCTAAAAAACTGTAAAATTATAAATGTGTTTTCTAACGAAATTATTTATGGTAATTTAGCAGTTCATGATGGAATGGTGATAGGAATAGGAGAATATGAAGGCGAAGAGGAGGTGGATTTGAAAGGAAAGTACGTAGCACCTGGACTCATTGATGCGCACATTCATATAGAGTCTTCTATGGTTTCACCAGGGCAGTTTGCAAGAGCTATTGTACCTAGAGGAACTACAACGATAATAGCCGACCCTCACGAAATAGCAAATGTATGTGGATTAGAAGGGATACAATACATTCTTGATGAAACGAAGGAGATTCCTTTAAGTGTATTTCTTATGTTACCATCTTGTGTACCAGCTACTCTCTTTGAAAATTCAGGAGCAATACTTAGTGCAAAGGAACTAAAAAATCTTATAAATCATCCCAGGGTATTGGGATTAGGAGAGTTAATGAATTATCCAGGTGTGATAAATTGCGACGAAAGTGTACTGAAAAAAATAGAACTTGCACATAGTCATAACAAGATGATTGACGGCCATGGACCGGAAATAAATGAAAAAAATTTAAATGCCTATGCAATAGCTGGAATAAAAACAGAGCATGAATGCTCTACGATAGAAGAGATGATAGAAAGACTTAGGCAAGGGATGTACATTACTATGCGAGAAGGGTCCGCGGCTAAGAATCTAGAAACTTTAATTAAAGGAGTAACACCAGAAAATATGAGAAGATGTATATTGTGTGCGGATGATAGACATCCTGAAGATATACTTAAAGAAGGTCATATAGATCATAGTGTAAGAATAGCGATAAAAAGTGGAATAGATCCTATATCTGCTATTAAAATGGCAACATTAAATGCAGCGGAGTGTTATGGATTAAAATATTTAGGAGCAATTGCACCAGGATATATGGCGGATTTGATTATATTGGATAATTTGGAGGAATTTAATATAGAGCGAGTATTTAAAAATGGTAAACTGGTATCAGAAAATAAAAAAGCCTTATTTTATGTAGAGCCATCAAACTATTCTTCCGTTATTGATACGGTAAATATTAAAAAATTAAATAAAAAAGATTTATATATTAAGCTAGAATCAAATTTAGCAAATGTAATTCATGTTTTATCCCACAATTTAGTAACAAAGAAAGTGCTTCGCGAAGTATGCGTAACGGAGAGTGGCTTATTTAAAAAAGATAAAAACAAAGATATTGTGAAAATAGCTGTAATTGAAAGACATCACGCTACAGGAAATATAGGGCTTGGACTGGTCGAAAATTTTGGATTAAAAAATGGCGCTATTGCTTCTACGATAGCTCATGATTCTCATAATATAGTGGTCATAGGGGATAATGATGAAGATATGCTTATGGCAGTGAATGAAGTTAGTAGAGTAGGTGGAGGAATTACCATATGTTCTAATGAAAAGATTTTAAATACACTAGAATTACCTATAGGAGGGCTTATGTCTAACGATAGGATTGAAAATGTAAGTGATACATTATCAAAGATGCTAAATATAGCATATGAAAAACTAGAAGTAAATAAAAATATACAACCATTTATGACACTTTCTTTCTTAGCATTACCTGTTATTCCAGAGATTAAAATTACAGATAGGGGATTATTTGATGTAAGTAAGTTTAATTTTATGGAGATACAAGAAAACTTATAAATTCATATATTTTTAAAGTTTTATATTGACTCTGCCTTTAGGGCAGGGTTTATATTTTTTATGAGGTGATAAATAGTGAATACAAAAATGGTATGTAAAACATTAAACATTTCTTCAAAAGCATTAAGAATATATGAAGCGTGGGAAATTGTAGTGCCTAAAAGAGATGAAAATAGTTACAGGAATTATAGTAGTCATGATTTATTAAAGTTGAGACAAATAGTGCTTTTAAAAGAATTAGGTTTTTCTCTTAAGGAAATAAAAAAATTAATTACAAAAACAGATTTAGGCGATAATGAACTAATTCGATCTTTATATCTTCAATCAAAGGCTGTAGAAAATAAAATTATAGAGCTTAGAAATATAAAATTAACGTTAAATCAAAATATTAATGAAGCATTATTGAAAGTACAGGAATTGGATTATAATGTATACTTAAACAAAATCAACAATAGCCTTCATGAAAACAAAGAAAACAGAGATCGATGGATTGATAGATGGGGATTTGATTCTTGGGCAAAAAAATATGACGATTTCCTTAGAGAAAATATAGAGGATGAGCTAAGTTTATTTGAAAAATATGATGTTGTACTGGAAAAAGTAAGAGATAAAATTATGAAAGAAGGTACCGCTAAGGTACTTGATATGGGATGTGGTACAGGAAATCTATGTGGAAAATTAAGCAGTTGTATTGAGGTAGTAGGAGTGGACCAAAGTATGGAAATGCTTTTAGAGGCGAAAAGAAAATACCCTAAAATGAAGTTAAGATTAGGAAGTTTTATGGATGAACCTTTTGCATATAATGAGTTTGACTTAGTTGTATCTACATATGCTTTTCATCACTTAAAAACCATAGAAAAGGAAATTGCCATTAAATTAATGCTTCAATATTTAAAAGATAATGGTAAAGTAGTGATCGCTGATTTAATGTTTTTTAATCAGACAGAAAGAGGAGAATGTAAGAAAAATCTTATAAAAAAAGGCAGATTAGATCTTTGGGAACTAATTGAGGATGAATATTATACGGACATAGAAAGTCTAAAAAAATATGTTGAATTTCTAGACTGTAATATAACTTATGAGCATATTGCTAATTTTACATGGATGCTAAAAATAGAAAAAAACAAATAAAAAGAAGCAATGAGAAGAGATAACTATTGGAGCTAATTAATCATCCTCAAAAAATAAAAATGATTAATAGAAAGGGAAGGGGGTATATTAAAATTGTAAACAAAAATGAAATTCATTATCACAGGAGGAGGAACATGAAAAAAATTAGCACTAAATTAGTCATCTCTATTATTGGATTAATTATGTTAACATTAGTAGCCATAGGAATACCAAGTTATCATGTGATTGTAGGAGAGTCAGATAAAGTGTTAACTACCCAAATGAATCAAAGAATTCATTGTGCTTGGGATATAGCGGGTAGATTTAATGATTATATAAAGAAAGGTTATGTTTCAAGAAAAGAAGCGCAAGAATCTTTTAGAGAATATCTTATATCAAGAATTGTAGGAGAAAGTGGATATGGTTATGCAGTAGATAGTAAAGGAATCATGTTGATTCATCCACAAAAATCAATGATTGGCAAAGATATATCCAGTGAGCCATATGTGCAAGAAATGATTAAAAATAAAGAAGCTGTTAACATGAATAACATGAAGCATATGGGAAATAGTGATCATGCTGTACATAATCTAACCAAGAAAGTTTCTTATTTAGAAAATGGGGAAAATAAATTTGCTTATTATGCTTATTATGAAGATTGGGATATGTTTATTGCTTTAAGTGGACTAGAAGATGAATTTAATGGTGCCCAAAAAAAAGCAATATTTGTTTTATTAGGAGTAGGAATGCTAATATTGATTTTAACTGCAATGATAGTATACTATCTATCTAAAAAATATACAAAACCTATTGTAAAAATGGCAAAGGCCATGGAAGAAGCACAATTAGGAAATCTTACATTAGAAGAAATTGAAATTACATCAGAAGATGAGATTGGAGTGCTTGCTAAAGGGTTTAATGGAATGATACATAATTTAAAAATGCTTACTTTAAGCATAAAGGAATCTGCGTTAAATTTAGATAACGCGCTTATAAACACAACAAACAGTATAGAAGGTTCCGTTTCTTCTTCTCAAGAAGTGGCGCAGGCTATTCATGAGATTGCAATTGGAAGCCAAACCTTAGCAGAAGAAGTAGAAAAAGGAACAATATCTATAAAACACATATCAGACTCTGTAAAAAACACAAATGATTCTACAAGGAGAATGATTGAACTTTCAAAAAGCACAGAGAACTATCTTCAAAGAGGTAGAAATATTACAAAAGCATTGACTTTAAAATCTATGGAGACAAAGAAAAACTTTAATGAAATTTCGAAGAAAGTGAAATTATTGGAGGATCAATCAGAAAAAATAAGTCAAGTTACAATACTCATCCGTTCTATCTCGGATAAGACTAACTTACTATCACTAAATGCTGCTATAGAAAGTGCTAGAGCAGGGGATGCAGGGAAAGGATTTGCAGTAGTTGCTGAAGAAATCAGAAAGTTAGCACAGCAATCAGCAGAACAAACCAATTCTATTACTCAGGTTATCCATGAAATTCAAAAGGAAATAGGGGATATAGCTAAAAATGTGGAGGATACAGATAAAGTAGTAGATACACAAACAAAGGTAGTAGACAATACAGAAAAAACATTTAAAGACATTGAGAATATAATAAAAGAGATGATTAGGAATATAGATGTGGTAACAAATAAAGTAGAGGAAATTGAGAACAATACAAAAACTACTTTGGGTATGATTGTAAACATATCAGCAACTAGTCAACAAGCTTCCGCTAGCGCAGAAGAAGTAACTGCAGTAACACAGGAGCAAGTATCGAACATAGAAGGGATCCAAAATGTAATGGGAGATTTACAATATTTATCTAACAATTTAGCCAACCTAATTAAAAATTTTAAAACAGAGTAGGGGGAATTAATAAAAGTAGAATCAAGAGATTAACATAGCTTAAAGCTGTGTTAATCTTTATTATTTTAAAAAAAATCTATAAAAAATGAAATGAAAAATAATACGAGGATGAGATTGATTGCAGATATGTCGAAAGTTAAAATTTTATTGACAAGTACAATAGAAGAGATTATGATAAGTATCAATAATAGTAGCTTCTTAAGTAGTTAATAAAAAGAAAGTCAATTTATAATAAGAATATAGATTTATTTTCTTATTTAGCATAGGAGGAGAGAAAATGGAGAACAGAATAGGCAACGCAATAGAAAATCTAAAAAGAAATGGATTTAAAGTAGATTATTTTAAAAATGCTATAGAAGCAAAAAAAGCACTACTAAATGCAATAAATTCAAATGAAGAAATTGGAATAGGTGGTTCGAAAACAATTTATGATATGGAACTTCATAAGGATTTGATGAATAGAGGAAACAAAGTTTATTGGCATTGGCTAGTAGATGATGAAAAAAAAGATGAAGAAAGATTTAAAGCGAGCAATGCTACTATATACATATCAAGTTCTAATGGTGTAACAGAAGATGGTAAATTAATCAACATAGATGGACTAGGAAATAGAGTGGCATCAATGATTTATGGACACGATAAAGTCTATATTATTGTTGGGATCAATAAAATTTCTGAGGATGTAAACAAAGCAATAGAAAGAATAAAAAAAGAGGCATGTCCTAAGAATGCAGAAAGATTAAATTTAGATACACCGTGCAGATACACTAAAGAATGTAAGGATTGTTCATCTAAGCATAGGATGTGTAACATAACGGTTATCCTTGATCATAATCCCATGCAAGCGGATATAAGGGTATTTTTAGTTAATGAAGTATTAGGGTTTTAATTAAATAGCTACAGTTAAACTAAAAAAATTTATGATAAAGAATAAGTTCAAAGTAAATTTACAGGGAGAGTATATACATACAAATATAGAAGAAGGAAAAAATAAAGGTATGTAAACAAACCTGATTGTAAAATTTTACAATCAGGTTTGTTTACATTTTTACACATTAAATCTAAATAATATTACGTCTCCATCTTTAACGATATATTCTTTTCCTTCAAGACGAACAAGACCTTTTTCTTTAGCAGCAGTCATTGTTCCTACGTTGATTAAATCATCATAAGCGATAGTTTCTGCGCGAATAAACCCTCTTTCGATATCAGAGTGAATTTTTCCTCCAGCTTGAGGTGCTTTTGTTCCTCTTTTAATAGTCCAAGCTCTAACTTCTTTTGGACCTGCCGTTAAAAAACTTATTAATCCAAGTAAAGAGTAGCCAGCTTTTATTAATTTATCAAGACCGGACTCTGTTAGACCTAGATCATTTAAAAAATCCATTTTTTCATCTTCATCAAGCTCTGCAATTTCGGCTTCTATTTGAGCGCATATTACAACCACCTGAGCATCTTCTGTAGAGGCATGCTCTCTAACTATTTGAACAAATCCATTATCAGTACCATCATTTGCAAGGTCATCTTCTGAAACGTTTGTAACATAGATTACGGGTTTAGAAGTTAAAAGATTTAATTGCTTAACAAAAGCTTGTTCATCTTCTGTAAATTCCATTGTTCTAACACATTTATTATCTTCTAAAGTTTGCATTATTCTATTTAGCATTTCAAGTTCATTTGCTAAGGTCTTATCTGCTTTTGCTGCTTTTTGTGTTTTTTGAATTCTTCTTTCTAGTATTTCAATATCTGAAAATATTAACTCAAGGTTAATTGTTTCTATATCTCTTAAAGGATCAACACTTCCATCTACATGAACAACATTTGGATCTTCAAAGCAACGAACAACATGAACGATAGATTCTACCTCCCTTATATGAGATAAAAATTTATTTCCAAGGCCCTCTCCTTTACTTGCTCCCTTAACAAGTCCAGCAATATCACAGAATTCTATAGCTGTAGGAACTATTTTTTCAGAATTATATAATTCCTTTAACCTGTTTAGTCTTTCATCCGGAACTGAAACTACTCCAACATTTGGCTCAATTGTACAGAATGGATAATTTGCTGATTCTGCTCCAGCTTGTGTTATAGCATTAAATAGGGTACTTTTTCCAACATTAGGAAGCCCAACTATACCTAATTTCATTTAAATCTTCCTTTCGTTTGTTATTTATGTATTAAAAAATTTTTTTTACTTTTTTAGCACATACAGAAAAATTATAACCTATATGAGAAATACATGCAATATCAGAAACAGCTATGGAAAAAATCAATGAAATAATTTGGGGGATGTTTATATTTTCCTTATAATTATAAAATTACTTAATTATTTTTAGGTAGAAAAAGAAAAAATAATTTAAAAGGAGGGATTATTTTGAGAAAAAAAGGCATAGAATATCTATTCCTGTTCTTATTTGTATTTATTTCTTTATTTGGGTGCACGATGAAAAAAGCTAGTAACATAGATACTCTAAATGAAAAAACAAATAATATTGTTTCAAAAGTATCGAAATTAGCACCTATTGATAAAGTAAATGTGCTCACAACAAAAGATACAGCACTGATTGGTGTTAATTTAAAAGAAAATCAAATTATTGGAATAAGCAATAAAAAAAGGTTAAGACAAGAAATAAAAGAAATTGTTAAAAATATAGATCCTCAAATAAAAAATGTATTTATCAGTTCGGACTCCAATATAAATTTAACGATAAAAAATATCTCAAAAAATATCCAAAAAGGAAAAAGAGTAGACTTGAATTGGGAAATTAAAAATATTGTAACCAAAATTACACCGAATATATAAAGAACAGGTAAGTCCTGTTCTTTTCTTTTATTTTTTTTCATATTTTTAATAACAAATAGGAAATTATAAACTTTTAAAATGATAACATTTTCTAGTGAAAGGATATTTAGGTGATAATATGTATAAAAAGATATTTTTAGGATTTTGCTTTTTTAGTATGTTTATATTTGATGGATTTTTGGAAAATATATGGATTGTTATTTTTACAATAGGAGTATATCAATTATGCATAAATAAAGATAAAAAAGACATATTCAAAAGCTTTATTGCCTCTTATTTAATATTGAATATATTGATTTTGATATTTTTTCAAGAAAATTTAATGTTAAAAGAATTAGAAGTATATAGCGAAAAAAAATCTAAAAAAGTAGTTGTCTTAGTGTATGAAGGAGAAGATAAAAAATATAATTTAAAAGAAAGAGCAAAAGAAGTTTATAATAAAGAAGGATTTTATGCTATATTCACCATGGCATATAAACTTTCCAAATATAAAGATATGTATGAGGACTTAGGATCAAGTCCATTGAAGAATAAAAGCTATACCACTAGAGAAAAATTAAGTAAAAAATTAGGGAAAGAATACATGGTAGTAAACAGTAATTTATATACAAATCCATATTTAGAAGAAACTTTAGTAGATTTGGTAAATAATGGGCATAAAGAAATTATATTATGTCCTCTTTTCTTAACAAAAGGAAAGGATTATGACTTACTGAAAAAAAGGATAGATCATATGGGGATATTAAAATATGAAATAAAGATAAAAATCACAGATTTATTTTGGAATTCAGAAGTTTTAGCAAAAGCCTATAAAGATGAAATTATTCATTCCATAAAAAACAAAGAAAAAGCAACAGGTGTATTACTAGTTGGACTAGAAGATAAAAATAATTTAGAGGAAGACATATTATTCAGAGAAAAGATAAAAAAATATATTTTAGATGAAAAAACTTATAATATAAAAATAAAATTGCCTCTTTTAGAAAATCATAAAAAGGATATAATAAAAACAGGAGCTGAATTACTGGAATATGGGATAGACTCTCTGTATTTAGTTATACCAACTTCTGTTTTTGAGACAATATATATTCAGTATTTAGCAGAATATATATTTAAAGAACTGAACATTCCAAGTGAAACGAAGTTTTATTACATAGGACCGTGGAATGAAAAGGATGTATTTATAGAAGAATTATATAAAAAAATAAAATTAGTAGAAAATGAAGGAGGAGCTTAATTTGAAACCCATAGAAAGAATAGAATTAGGAGATGGACTGAATTTAACCCTTGTAAATACCAATAAATTTAAAACAAATTTAATCAGTGTATATCTTCAAAGACCCTTAGATAAGGAAGAAGTAACAAAGAATGCTTTATTACCAGATGTGTTGAAAAGTGGAAGTAGTAATTTTAAAAGTCAAAGAGAAATTTCTAAAAAATTGGATAATCTTTATGGAGCAAGTATTTATGCAGACATAACAAAAAAAGGAGAACGACAAATTTTAAGTTTTAAATTAATCATAAATAATGATCGTTATTTAGAAGAAGAAATATTGAAAGAAGGATTGGTATTTCTAAACGATATCATCAATCATCCTTTGATAGAAGATAACGGATTTAAAAAGGAGTATGTAGAAATAGAAAAAAATAATTTAAGAGATAGAATAAAAGGAAGAATAAATGATAAAGGAAAATATGCTATTGAAAGATGTATAGAGGAAATGTGTAAGAATGAAAAATTTAGTATATATGAATATGGATATGAGGAAGACCTAAAGGAAATAGATGAACAAAATTTATACAATCATTATAGCAATATAATAAAAACTTCTCCTATTGATATTGTAGCAGCAGGGGATTTTAATAAAGGGGAAATCGTTCAAGCTATAAAAAATACTTTCAAATTTGAGCGAGAAAATATCATTTCTATTCCTAAGGAAGAAACAAAACATCATCCTCAAAGGATAAAAAATATAGTAGATCAAATGGATGTAACCCAAGGAAAAATAACATTAGGATTCAGAACCAATGTAGATTTTAAAGATGAAAAATATTATGCCTTAATGGTGTATTCAAGCATATTAGGAGGCGGACCACATTCTAAACTATTTGTAAATGTAAGAGAAAAAGAAAGCTTATGTTATTATGTATATTCTATGATAGAAAAATACAAATCCATTATGCTTATTTCTTCAGGAATAGAAATAGAAAATTACGATAAGGCATTCGCGTTAATTCAAAAAGAAGTAGAAAAAATGAGAAAAGGAGAAATTTCACAAGAAGAAATGAAAAATAGTAAAAAGGCGATAATGAATTCTATAAGATCTGTAACAGATAGTATCAATGGCCTTTCTGATTTTTATTATAGTCAAGGAATGACGGATTCAAATGAAACCTTAGATTCTATTATGGAAAAAATAGAAAAGGTTAACATAGAGGAAATTATAAATGCTTCTAAAAATATAGAATTAGACACGGTTTATTTTTTGAAAAACTAGAGGAGGTATTTTATGAAAAAGATAATAAATGATATATTACAAGAAGAAATACATTATGAAAAATTAAAAAACGGTTTAGAAGTATTTTTTATGCCTAAAAAAGGGTATACAAAGAAATATGCTGTATTTGCTACCAAGTATGGATCCAATGAACTAGAGTTTGTTCCTATTGAAGAAAAAGAAAAATTTAAAGTAAACGAAGGAATAGCCCATTTTTTAGAACATAAAATGTTTGAACAACCTGGAGGAGGAAATGCTTTTGATCGTTTTTCAGAACTTGGAGCAAGTGCAAATGCTTATACGAATTTTACCATGACAGCATACCTTTTTTCCGCAACAGATAATTTTTATGAAGCATTAGAGCATTTGATAAAGTATGTACAAACTCCTTATTTTACAGATGAAAATGTGGAAAAAGAAAAAGGAATTATAGCCCAGGAAATAAAAATGTATGACGACAATGCAGATTGGAAAGTATATTTTAATACTTTGAAAGCCATGTATATAAATCATCCCACAAGGATAGATATTGCAGGGACCGTAGAAAGCATTTATAAAATTACAAAGGAAGAGCTTTATAAGTGTTATAATACTTTTTATAACTCAGGAAATATGGCGTTATTTGTAGTTGGAGATATAGATTTGAAAAAAATGATGAATACAGTAGAAAATGCCCTTAAAAAAGAAGAAACTGAATTAAAAGAAGAAATTCAAAGATTCTATCCAAAAGAGCCGGGGGCTATAAATAAAAAGGAGATTATAGAAAATTTAGCAGTCTCTATTCCTCTGTTTAATATAGGGTTTAAAGATTTAGAAGTAAATATAAAGGGAGAAGGTCTCTTGAAAAAGGAATTAGAGACAGAGATGATATTAGATATGATATTTAAAAAGGGAAGCGCTCTTTATGAAGAACTATATTTAAAGGGTTTAATCAATTCCAATTTTGGATGTGATCATGTAAGTCAAAAAGATCATGGATATACTATTATCGGAGGAGAGTCCAAAGACCCTCAAGAAGTAAAAGATATTATTTTTAGACATATAGATAAAACAAAGAAAGAAGGACTCAATGAAGAAGACTTTAAAAGAATGAAGAGAAAAAAAATAGGAATGTTTTTAAAATATTTTGATTCTCTAGAGTTTATAGCGAACAATTTTATATCCTATCATTTTAGAGGAATAAATTTAATTGACTATTTAGATGTTTTAAAGAAAATAACATTTGAAGAAGTAACTAAAAGATTTGAAAATCACTTTAAAGAAGAATATTCCGTCTTATCCATCATAAATCCTAAATAGTAAAAGTTTAAATTTTAGATTACCTGTTATAAGATAAGATTTTCCTTCATTTGACGAGAAATCATTTCCGTGTGATTGTAATCTAATTGGAGGGATATAGTGATAATGGAAGATATGTGGTATAATAAAAGCTAGATTTAATCTGGCTACTTATAAGTCCTATATTACTTTTATTGCCTAGGTTAAAATCATCAAAAAGGCAGTGAAAGAATATATGGACTTTTTAATTGTATTATATGGAGGTTGTTAATATGAATCCTGTTGCATTTAGTATATTTGGAATAGATGTTAGATGGTATGGAATACTTATATCTACTGGTATTATTTTAGGAATACTTCTGGCTTTAAAAGAGGCAAAAAGAGTTGGAATAAATGAAGACAAGCTGCTGGATTTGTTTTTAGTAGCTATTCCTTTTGCTATAGTAGGAGCAAGAACCTATTATGTAATATTTAATTGGGAATATTACAGAGGAGATTTATTAAAAATGATGAATATAAGAGGAGGAGGGCTTGCTATTCATGGTTCTTTGATAGGAGGAATTCTTGCAGGATATATTTATTGTAAAATAAGCAAGTTAGATTTTATAAAGATTTTAGATTTAGTAGCTCCGAGTTTAGCCCTAGGACAAAGTATTGGAAGATGGGGGAATTTTATAAATCAAGAAGCGTATGGAAGAGCAACAAATGTACCTTGGGCCATTACTGTAAATGGAGTAAAGGTTCATCCCACTTTTTTATATGAATCTCTTTGGGACTTTGGATTGTTTTTATTTCTTTTAAAATTTAAGAAAAGCAAAAAATATGAAGGAAATGTGTTCCTATATTATATCATTCTCTATTCCATTGGTAGATTTTTTGTCGAAGGATTGAGAACGGATAGCTTAATGATAGGTCCTCTTAGAATGGCTCAAGTGATTAGTATAACTTTAATTGTTAGTGGAATAACACTTCATTTGTATTTTAAAAATAAAAAAATAAAGAACTAAAATTAGGAGGAAAAATATGGAGTTTAATCATGTATCCGTTCTTTTAAAAGAATGCATTGAAAATTTAAACATAAAGCCAGATGGAGTATATGTAGATGGAACCTTAGGAGGAGCAGGACACTCTCTAGAGATTGCAAAAAAAATAGGGAAGAAAGGGCTTTTAGTTGCATTTGATCAAGATATAAATGCCATAACTGTGGCAAAGGAAAGATTAAAAGATTATGAAAGTAATGTAAAATTAGTACATAGCAACTTTGTGAATTTGAAGGAAGAACTTTTAAAACTAGACATTCATAGAATCGATGGAATACTATTAGATTTAGGAGTATCTTCTCATCAATTAGATGAAAAAGACAGAGGATTTTCCTATATGCAGGATGCACCTTTAGATATGAGAATGGATATAAGAAATAATCTTACTGCACAATACATTGTAAATCATTATGAGGAAAAGGAAATTGAAAAAATAATAAGGTTATATGGCGAAGAAAATTGGGCGAAGAGAATTGCACAATTCATTGTAGAAGAAAGGAAGTTAAAAAACATAGAAACAACAGGAGAATTAGTAGAAGTTATAAAAAAAGCCATCCCTAAAAAAGCAAGGATAGATGGACCTCATCCGGCCAAACGAACTTTTCAAGCATTAAGAATTGAAGTCAATAACGAATTAGGAATCATAGATGAAACAATAATAGATGCTGCAAATATGATGAATGAGGACGGGAGAATATGCATTATTACATTCCATTCTTTAGAAGATAGAATCGTTAAAAATATATTTAAAGAATTAGCACAAAGCTGCATATGTCCTAAAGAATTTCCTATCTGTCAATGCGATAAGGAACAAATTGTCAAGGTGATCACCAGAAAACCTATACTGCCAAGTGAGGAAGAGCTAACAGAGAATCCGAGATCTAGAAGTGCAAAGCTTAGAGTTGCGCAAAGAGTTTAACTTTTAGGGGAGGTTAGACATAAGAAAAAATGCTAAAGTAAGAAACTTAGAGGATTACAAACAAAAAAAAATCAATGAAAAAGATAAACAAAAAAAACATCTAAAAAAGAAAAAAACAAAAAACAAAAGAAAAATTAAGTTTTTTAGTATAGTCTTCTTATTTATAATTAGTATGATGTTATTTTTGATGTATAGATACTCCATCATTTCTAATTTAGAATATGAAGTACAATCTTTAAATAAAGAACTAGAGACTATGAAAAATAAAAAAAAGGAATTATATTTAGAATTAGAGAAGTTAAGTAAAAGTGGATTTGTAGAAAAAGAAGCAAGAGAGAAACTACAAATGAATTATCCAACAGAGGATCAGATTGTTTACATAAAAATAGACTAATTCGTGGGGGGCTATGCATTGTCTAAGTTAGAAGCAGGATGTAAGAAAAGATTAGTTTTTTTACTATTTGTAGTATGTTTTTTGTTTTTTGCATTAATTATAAAGGTGGGATATTTGCAAGTTATAAGAGGGGAATGGCTGAAAGAGCAAGCCCTTATGCAGCAAACCAGAGATATTCCTATAGAACCTAAAAGAGGTACTATTTATGATAGAAAAGGTAAAGAATTAGCGGTTAGCATTAAAAAGAGCACTATATGGGCAAACCCAGATAAAATAAAAAATAAAAAAGAAACCGCTTCAAAGTTAGCAAAAATATTAAATGAAGATGAAAATGAGATTTTAGAAAATTTGAATAAAAAGACAGGATTAGTAAGGATGAAAAGATGGGTAGAAGATGCCACGGTAAAAGAATTAAAGAAAGCGCAGATTCCTGGTATTTGGTCAGCAGAAGATAATAAAAGATATTATCCCTATGAAGATTTTGCACCTTATGTGTTAGGACATGTTTCTTCTGATAACTCTGGCATTGCAGGAATTGAACTGGAATATGATAAGGATTTAAGAGGACTTCCAGGAAGGCTCGTTATTAGCACGGATGCTTCTGGAAGAGAAATACCCTATGGAAGTGAAAAATATCATGAATCTAAAGACGGTTTAAGCATAGTACTAACGATAGATGAGGTTATTCAGCATTATACTGAAAAAGCAATGAAAAGCGGGTTGGCAATCAATAAAGCAAAAAGAGTACATGCTATAGTAATGGACCCTAAAACAGGAGAAATTTTAGCCATGGCATCTAAGCCTGACTATAATCCAAATGATCCGAGAACCCCAATATATCCTTTGTTTGAGCAAGAACTTGCTCAATATGAAGAAAAAGATAAAGTGAATGGTTTATTTAAAATTTGGAGAAACCCTATGGTAAATGATTCTTATGAACCAGGATCTACATTTAAATTAATTGTGGCAGCAGCAGCACTTGAAGAAGGGGTAGTAACACCAGAGTCAACCTTTTATGATAAAGGATATATTGATGTTGCAGGAGTACGACTAAAATCTGCTAGCTATCCTAAACAACCTGGGCAACAGACCTTCACCCAGGGAGTTCAAAAATCTAGTAATCCAATTTTTGTTGAAGTAGGTCAAAGATTAGGCCTAGATAAGCTCTATGAATACATAAATGCTTTTGGCTTTGGAGCCATCACCGGAATAGATTTACCCGGAGAAGGAAGTGGTATTGTGTATCATAAAGACAAGGTAGGACCAGTAGAACTAGCAACTATGTCTTATGGACATGGTATTTCTGTTACACCTATGCAACTTATTACCGCTATAAGTGCTATAGCAAATGATGGAAAATTAATGAAGCCAAAAATTGTAAAAGAATTCGTAAGCAGTAATGGAAAGGTAGTAAAGAGATTTGAGCCTCAGATGATAAAGCAAGTTATTTCTCAAAAGGAGTCTAAAATATTAAGAAAGATAATGGAGTCTGAGGTTTCGGAAGGTACAGGAAAAAATGCTTATATTGCAGGATATCATGTTGGAGGGAAAACAGGAACAGCAAAAAAACCTGCAAATGGAGGATATGCAGAAGGTCGCTATATTACATCTTTTGTAGGGATTGCACCAGCAGATGATCCTAAAGTGGCTGTTTTAGTAGTAATAGATGAACCAAATGGAGAAAGTATTTATGGTGGAGGAACAGCGGCGCCTATAGTGAAGGATATTTTGTATGATACTTTACGATACTTAGATATAAAACCTACTTATACAGAAAAAGAAAAACAGGACCTTGTTAAAGAAGAAACCATTGTGCCGGAAGTTAGAAATTTAAAACTTCAAGATGCAGGAAAAATTTTATTAGAAAATAAGCTAAACTATATTGTAGAACCTAATATTTATGTTGATGGAAATGAGCAGATAATGGATATGTTTCCAAAACCAGAAGCAAAGGTTCCTATTGAATCCAATATAATTCTTTATATTAAAGGTTCAAAAGAAAGTTCAAAAGTTATTCTTCCTAATTTAAAGGGAAAAACCATAAAAGAAGTTTCAAATATATTACAAGGCTTAGGTGTTCAATTAAAACCTATAGGAAACGGAAAATCTATTACCCAGAATCCAGCCCCTGATGCAGAGATAGATAGAAACTCTATTGTTACTGTTGAGTTTAAATAAAAATAGAGGAATAAAAAAAACAAAAACTGAATAGTAATTATAATGACAAAATAACGCTAATGATAAAAAAGTCTTCCTTTAGAAAATTCTTAAGGTTGACTTTTTTTTGAAGTTTCTTTTGCTTTAAAATTTCATGATGCTAACGAGTTCTATGAACTCCGTTGATTAAGATTTGAGAAAAGTAGACTAAGTAGTAGGGGGGTTAACCTTGTCTAAAGTAGGAATAAGTAGTAAAAGAAGACTAGTATTTACTTTAGTCTGTGTGTGCGTTATATTTTTAGCACTCATCATAAGAGTGGGATATTTACAGCTTGTAAAGGGAGATTGGTTAAGAGAGCAGGCATTCATGCAGCAAACGAGAGACATTCCTATTGAAGCAAAAAGAGGAACCATTTACGATAGAAAAGGAAAGGCATTAGCCATCAGCTTAACAAAAAGTACAGTTTGGGCAAAACCTGTTGAAATAAAAGACCCTAAAACTACTGCAAGGATCCTTGCAAAAATATTAAATAAAGAAGAAGATGAAATTTTCAAAAAAATAAACAAAAAGAATATGGGATTAGTAAAACTGGCGAGATGGATAGAAGATGACAAAGCGGCAGAAATAAGAAAAGCTAAAATTTCTGGTATTTGGATAGCAGAAGATAATAAAAGGTATTATCCATATGGAAACTTTGCTTCTTATGTATTAGGCCACGTTTCAGCTGATAATTCAGGGGTTGCAGGACTTGAACTACAATATAATAAAGACTTAAAAGGATTTCCAGGAAGGCTTGTTATCAGTACCGATGCTTCTGGAAGAGAAATTCCTTCTGGAAGCGAAAAATATCATGAATCAAAAGATGGAACAGGAATAATTTTGACTATAGATGAAGTCATTCAGCACTATGCTGAAAAAGCAATAAATAAAGCTTTAGAAATAAACAATGCAAAAAAAGTATATACGATTGTAATGGACCCAAAAACAGGAGATATACTCGCTATGGCAGCAAAACCAGATTATAATCCAAATGATCCAAGAACACCCATATATCCTTTATTTGAAGAAGAAATTGCCCAGTATGAAGAAAAAGATAAAATAAAAGGTTGGTTTAAAATGTGGAGAAACTCCATTGTAAATGATACTTATGAACCAGGATCTACTTTTAAATTAATTACTTCAGCAGCTGGACTAGAAGAAGGGGTTGTTACACCAGAAGAAGAGTTTTATGATAAAGGATATATTATTGTTGGAGGAAGAAGAATAAAATGTTGGAGATATTATAGACCGCATGGGCAAGAAACCTTTACTCAAGCTGTACAAAATTCCTGTAACCCAGTTTTTGTTGAGGTAGGGCAAAGATTAGGGGTAGATAAACTATATGAATATATAAATGATTTTGGATTGACAAACCCTACAGGAATAGATTTACCAGGAGAAGAAAAGGGTTTGATATATAACAAAAAACATGTAGGTCCTGTAGAACTTGCAACTATGTCTTTTGGGCAGAGTATATCTGTTACCCCTATTCAGCTTATTACAGCTATATCTGCTATAGCAAATGATGGGAAATTAATGAAACCAAGATTAGTAAAGGAATTTGTAGATACAAAGGAGAATGTGGTAAAGAAATTTGAACCAAAGGAAGTAAGGCAGGTTATTTCACCAGAAACTTCTAAGACATTAAGACAAATAATGGAATCCGTAGTTTCAGAAGGCTCAGGAAAAGTGGCTTATATTCCAGGATATCACGTTGGTGGTAAAACCGGTACTGCGCAGAAAGTAATAGATGGAAGATATGCAAAGGGGCGTTACATCACATCATTTGTAGGAATGGCTCCTGCAAATGATCCTAAAGTAGTGGTTCTAGCAGTGCTAGATGAGCCTACCGGAGATAGTGTGTTTGGGAGTACAACAGCAGGACCAATTGTAAAAGAAATTTTATATGATACATTGAGATATTTAGAGGTGAAACCAAATTATACAGAAGAAGAAAGACAAAGTCTTATAAAAGAGGAAGTAGTGGTTCCCGAGGTTAGAAATTTAAAGCTTTCGCAAGCGGGTAAAGCGCTCCTTGAAAATAAACTTAATTTTATAGTTGAACCAAATATGTATGCAGATGGAGATGAAAAAATTATAGATATGTTTCCTAAACCAGAATCTAAAGTTCCTATGGAATCTAATATCATATTGTATGTAAAAGGAGGAAACAATCAAGCTGTAGAGATGGCTAAAATAGTTATTCCTGATTTAACTGGAAAAACCCTGAGAGAAGCCTCTACTATACTGCAAAAATTAGGTCTTAAGTTAAAGCCAATAGGAAGTGGAGTTGCAATCAATCAAAGCCCAATGCCTGATACAGAGGTGGATGTAAACTCCATTGTAACAGTTGAGTTTAAATAATCTATCAAAAATCAATAAAGTGTTATATAATGAATAAGGCAATGTATCCATAAAATACATTGCCTTTTATAAGGCTTATTAAAAAAATTTTTCTTGTCAAGAATAAGAAGAAGGGAGTAATAGGATGAAATTAGAAAAAATAATAAAGGATTTAGAAAAAATAGATATAAAAGGAAATATAGAGTTAAATATAGAAAATATAGTCTATGATTCTAGAAAAGTAAAAGAGAATTCTTTATTCTTATGTGTGAAAGGATTTAGTATAGATGGACATACATTTATAGAGGATGCAATAAAAAAAGGAAGCATTGCTTTTATTGTAGAAGAAGATATATATATAAAAGGATATACTTTTGTAAGAGTAAAGGATAGTAGAAAAGCCATGGCCAAAATTGCAGCAAACTTTTTTGATCACCCTACAAGAAAACTAAACTTAATAGGAGTAACAGGAACAAATGGAAAAACAACGATAACCCACTTAATGAAAGATATACTAGATCTTAAAAAAGAAAGAGTGGGATTAATTGGAACGATTAAAAATGTAATAGGAAATAGAGAAATTATTTCTTCTAGAACTACCCCTGAAAGTATAGAACTACAAGGTTATTTTAAAGAAATGTTAGATAATAATATGAAGTATTGTGCTATGGAAGTATCCTCTCATTCTCTTACATTAAGTAGAGTAGAAGAATGTGAATTTAAGATAGGGATATTTACAAATCTTACAGAAGATCATTTAGACTTTCATAAAGATTTAGAAGAATATAGAGTAGCAAAAGAAAAACTTTTCTACAAAACAACAATGGCGAATATAATAAACATAGATGATGAAGGAGGGAAAAAAATTTATAAGGCTGTAAAAAACCTAAAAACTCCTATTTTTACCTATGGAATAGACAATCAAGCAGATATTAGAGCAAAAAATATAGAAATATATCCTAGTGGTGTAAAATATACATTAATAACGCCAAAATATGAAGCAGATATACAGGTTCCTATTCCGGGAAGATTTTCTGTATATAATTCGCTAGCAGTAATTGGTGCTTGCTATGTAATGGATATACCCAAAGAAATCATTATAGAGGGACTCAAAAATACAAAAGGTGTTCCAGGAAGATTTGAAACTATAAATAGTAGTAAAGGCTTTAGTGTAATTGTTGATTATGCCCATACGCCAGATGCATTAGAGAATATTTTAAAAACAGGAAAGGAATTTGCAAAAGGAAAAATTATTACTGTATTTGGATGTGGAGGAGATAGAGATAAAACCAAAAGACCTTTGATGGGTAGTATAAGTCAAAAATATAGCGACTTTACTATTGTAACATCAGATAATCCAAGAACGGAAAAACCACATGATATTATAGAAGATATTTTAGAGGGAATAAACAAAGAAAATCAAAATTATGAAATTGTTATAGATCGAAAAGAAGCAATTGCTAAAGCTATCAGCAAAGTAAATGAAGGTGATATTGTTATTATTGCAGGAAAGGGCCATGAAGACTATCAGATTATTGGAACGGAGAAAATTCACTTTGATGATAAAGAGATAGCAAAAGAAATTTTGGGGGAGGAATAATATGGACTATATGACCATAAAAGAGATAATAGATGCTACAAAAGGAAAATTCATTCAAGGAAATATAAAAGATATAATAGGAAGTATATCTACGGATACGAGAAGGATAAAAGATGGAGATTTATTCATTCCTTTAATTGGCGAAAGTTTTGATGGACATGATTTTATAGAAAAGGCATGGGAAAAAGGAGCAAAGGCTTTTTTAAAGGATGAAAAACATGATTTAAATTTTCCTTTAGAGAATATAAATATAATAGAGGTGAAAGATACTGTAAAAGCTTTAGGGGATTTAGCAAAATATTATAAAAATAAATTTCCTATACAGTATATAGGTGTTACTGGAAGCACTGGAAAAACTACCACAAAAGATATGCTTTATGCTGTTTTATCAAAAAATTATAAAACATTAAAGAATGAAGGAAATTTTAATAATCATATAGGGCTTCCTTTGACCATATTTAATTTGAATGAGGAATATGAATGTGCTATTCTTGAAATGGGGATGTCTTCTACTGGAGAGATAGAGTATTTAGCAAATATTGTGGACCCCCAAATAGGTGTTATATCCAATATCGGACTTTCTCATATTGAAAATTTAGGATCACAGGAGAATATTTTAAAAGCAAAGCTTGAAATTACATCTAATTTTAAAGAAGAAGATATACTCATTGTTAATGGAGATGATCCTTATTTAAAAACCTTAAAGAACAAAAATATGTCTTACCATATTAAATCTTTTGGATTCGGAAAAGATAATACGATTTATTGTAGTGAATATAAAATGAATGAAGGCGGGATTGACATTACTTGTGTTATAAATGAGAAAGAAGAAGTTTTTTTTATACCTGCTAGAGGAAAACACAATATATACAATGCCATGGCCGGCATTCTTGTAGGATTGACTATGAGGTTAAGTGTAGAACAAATAAGAAAAGGACTTTTAGAATTTAAATCTGGCAAAATGAGATTAGACATAATAAAAAAGAATGATAGGATTGTCATAAACGATGCATATAATGCAAGTCCTGATTCTATGAAAGCAGCCCTAGACATATTAGGAGAATATAAAGAAAATCGAAAAATAGCAATACTTGGAGACATGCTGGAAATGGGAGAGTATGCAGAAAAAGGGCACAGACTTCTTGGGGATTACATAAAAGATAAAGGAGATATACTTATCACCGTTGGGAAAAATGCATTATATATAGCATTACAGGCGAAAGAGGAAGGATTCAAAGAAGAAAATATTCTTCATTTCAATAAAAATGAAGAAGTTATAGAGTATTTAAAAGATATTTTAAAAGAAAAAGATGTTATATTAGTAAAAGGGTCTAGAGGAATGAAACTAGAAGAAATAGTCGAATTTTTAGATGCGCATACACATTAATTTGGGGATGAATCAAAAGTAAGGATTACTTTTGTTAAGAGAGAGGAGTTAAAAAAATGATTCAAATGAAAGAGATTATATACACCATCATAATATCCTTTGTAATAACATTAATAGCAGGACCTATATTTATACCCATACTAAAAAAATTAAAATTTGGACAGACCGTTAGAGATGAAGGTCCCAGAACACATCTTGCTAAAAATGGAACGCCAACTATGGGTGGAATTATCATGATGATAGCCATACTTATTACTTGTCTTACAACAACAAGACTAAATACAGATATGATATTTGCTTTAATATCTATATTAGGATTTGGATTCATTGGTTTTGTAGACGATTATATAAAAGTCGTATTAAAAAGATCGTTGGGACTTAGAGCTTATCAAAAACTCATTGGCCAATTTGGACTAGCAACTTTATTAGCTATTTATCAATCCAAAACTTCTATATTAGGAACCAAAGTGATTGTTCCCTTTTTTCATGATTACTTTATAGATTTAGGGATACTCTATATCCCCTTCATTGTTTTTGTTACAGTAGCTACAGTAAATAGCGTGAATTTAACAGATGGATTAGATGGATTGGCATCAGGAGTAACCCTTATAGTAGGGGCTTTTTTCGCTATGATAGCAAGTTATTGGGGGAATACAAGTATAGCAATTGTTGCAGCAGCACTTGTGGGGGCTTGTCTTGGATTTTTAAAATATAATGCACATCCTGCAAAAGTATTCATGGGAGACACAGGATCTATGGCACTAGGAGGAGCAGTTGCAGCAGCAGCTATTTTAATGAATATATCTTTGATTATTCCAATTGTTGGAGGGATATATTTTGCAGAATCCTTATCGGTTATTATACAGGTTACTTCTTTTAAACTTACGGGGAAAAGGGTTTTTAAAATGAGTCCACTACATCATCATTTTGAATTAGAAGGATGGCATGAGACGAAAGTTGTAACTGTATTTTGGATTGTTAGTATTGTTTTAAGCTTAATCGGATTTATGGCATTATTATAAGATTTATAGTTCGAGTATTAATTTATACTATTTTTACTAAAAATCCCTCAAAAATAATATAAATTAAATTCTCGAGTAGGATATTTATCGTCATAATAGAAAGGAGCAATGGAAATGGATTTAAGGGATAAAAAAGTACTACTAGTAGGTTTAGCTAGAACTGGAATATCTACAGTAAAAAAATTAAATAATATGGGGGCAGAAATCATTGTAAATGATTTAAAAGAAGAAGACAAATTAAAAGACATAATAAATGATTTAAAAGGATATAATGTTAAATATATACTAGGAAAGCATATTGAAGATGTAGCTAATATTCATTTAGCCATTGTCTCACCTGGTGTTCCTTTAGATCTTCCTTTTATACAAAAACTAAAGGAAAGTAAAGTAGAGGTCATAGGAGAAATAGAACTTTCGTATAGATTAACAAAAGGGGTTTTTATAGGAATAACAGGAACGAACGGAAAAACAACGACTACAACCCTCGTAGGGGAAATATTTAAAGGTGCTCAAAAAGATACCTATGTAGTTGGAAATATAGGAAATCCAGTAATAGAGGTTGTGGATCAAAGTGATAAAAATACAATACTTGTCACGGAATTAAGTAGTTTTCAACTCGAAAGCACAAAATATTTTAGGCCAAAGGTAAGTGCGATTTTAAATATTACTCCAGATCATTTAAATAGACATAAAACAATGGAAAACTATATCAATGCAAAAGCAAAAATATTTGAAAATCAAGAAAAAAAAGATTTCATAGTGTTAAATTATGATTGCTTAAAGACAAGAATGTTATCTTCAAGATGTAAAGGAAAGGTCGTATTTTTTAGTAGAACGAGAATACTAGAAGAAGGAATATTCCTTCATGGAGAAAACATTGTTGTAAAATTTAAAAATATAGACACGATTTTAATGGATAAAAAGGAAATAAAAATACCTGGAAATCATAATTTAGAAAATGCACTTGCTGCCATAGCAATGGGAATCGCTTTAGATATAGATCTAAAAATAATAAAAGAAGTGCTAAGTGTCTTTAACGGAGTAGAGCATAGATTGGAATTTGTAAGAAAAATAAAGGAGGTTTCCTTTGTAAATGATTCAAAAGGAACCAATCCAGATGCATCTATTAAAGCTATAGAAGCCTATGAAGATCCGATTATTTTAATTGCAGGGGGAATGGATAAGAAAAGCGATTTTACAGAGTTTGTACAATCTTTTCATGGAAAAGTAAAAGAAATGGTTCTTTTAGGAGAAACATCAGAAATAATAGAAAAAACTGCGCAAAAAGGAGGATTTACAAATTGTCATAGAGTAGATAATATGAAAGAAGCAGTACAAAAAGCATATAGTTTATCCAAACCAGGGTATATTGTACTTCTTTCACCGGCTTGTGCTAGTTGGGATATGTATGAAAGCTATGAAGTGAGAGGTGCAGATTTTAAAAATAATGTCCTTAGCCTTTAAGTTTTAAGGAGGTTTCAAAATGGCTAAAAGTAGAAAAAGAGAAAAGCATTTTGACCCATATATTTTTTACACTACATTGGCTTTAGTTATTATAGGAATTGTTATGGTATTTAGTTCTAGTTATGTTCAAGCTAAATTCAAGATGAAAGATCCATATTTCTTCTTAAAAAGAGATGTTATTTATGCAGGGATAGGTCTTTTTGCAATGATGTTTGTATCCAAAATAAATTATAAGCGGTTAGAAAAATTTATACCCCTTATTACATCTATTACAGTAATACTACTTATTTTGGTGCTGACCCCTTTAGGAATAAAGTATAATGGAGCACGAAGATGGCTTGGCGTTGGAGGCCTTACCATAATGCCTTCTGAAATAGCAAAATTTGCTTCTATCATCATTGTAGCAAAAGTAATTGATAATAAGAAAGAAAAAATAAGTAGTCTTGTTCAGGGCGTGCTCCCACCATTGTTAATAGCTGGTTTCTTTTTTATTCTTATTGTTATTCAGCCCCATCTTTCGACTGCAGGAACATTAATTATGACTACTTTTGTAATGCTCTTTGTAGCGGGAATGGATCTAAAGTATGTTTATGCCATGATTGGAGGAGGAATGGGGCTATTAGGAGTAATGATTGCCATAGAGCCCTATCGATTAAAAAGACTTTTTTCTTTTTTAGATCCCTTTAAGGACCCTCTAGGAGATGGTTATCAAGTAATTCAATCCTTGTATGCTATGGGTTCTGGAGGATTATTTGGATTAGGCCTAGGAAGAAGCAGACAGAAATTCTTTTATATACCAGAGCCTCAAAATGACTTTATATTTGCTATAATAGGAGAAGAATTAGGATACATAGGTTGTATATGCTTACTTCTTTTGTTCGTATTTTTAATTTATAGATGCATAAGAATTGCCATTAATGCGCCAGATACTTTTTCTTGTATGCTGGTTACTGGGATTACTGCACAAATAGGAATACAAACCATGATTAATATAGGGGTAGCAACTTCCTCTATGCCTGTTACAGGAGTACCTCTTCCATTTATAAGCTACGGAGGAAGTTCTCTGCTTATACTTATGGCAGCTATGGGACTAATATTAAATATATCAAGACATGTTAAGTTAGACAGGAGTTGATAAAATGAAGGTTTTAATCTCTGGAGGAGGAACTGGAGGACACATTTATCCTGCCATTGCCATTGCCAACAAATTAAAAGAAGAAGAAAAAGATATAGAGATATTGTTTGTAGGAACAAAAAAAGGATTGGAAAGTGAGATTGTTCCAAAAGCAGGATATACTTTAAAAACCATTACAGTGGAAGGTTTTAGAAGAAAACTAACTTTTGATAATGTGAAAAGAATATTGAAATTATTCAAAGGATTAGAAGAAGCGAGAAAGATCGTGAAAGATTTTAAGCCAGATGTGGTGATAGGAACAGGAGGGTATGTATGTGGCCCTGTTGTATTTAATGCAGCAATCAATGGAATTCCTACTGTAATTCATGAGCAGAATTCATTCCCAGGAATTACAAATAAAATACTTTCAAAATTTGTAAGTAAAATATGTATTAGTTTTGAGAATGCACAAAAATATTTTAAAAATAAAGATAAAATTATATTTACAGGAAATCCTGTAAGAAAAGAAATTTTATATGCCCATAAGGGGGAAGCGAGAAGAAAATTAGGCATCCCAGAAGATAAAAGAATGGTTTTGTGTGTAGGGGGCAGTGGAGGGTCTAAAAAACTAAATGAGGCTATGATTCCTGTTATTCGTAATTTTATTAAAGAAGACATCCAATTTATTCATGTTACAGGGAAAAATCATTATGATTTTTTTATAGATAAATTGGGTAATGTGAATTTAAAGGGATGCCAAAAAGTGTTACCTTATTTAGAGGATGTGGCAAATGCCCTTGCAGCTTGTGATCTGATGATTTGTAGTGCTGGAGCAATTACCATAGCAGAAGTTACGGTACTTGGAAAGCCATCTATTATTATTCCAAAGGCATATACAGCGGAAAATCATCAAGAATTTAATGCAAGAAGTATTGAAGAAAAAAAAGCAGGTATAGCGATTTTAGAAAAAGATTTAACAGGAAATAAATTAAATGAAACCATATTTAAAATTTTAGGAGATAGAGAAAAAATAAAGGAAATGAGTAAAAACAGTAAAGAAATAGGAAAAGCAGATGCACTAAATATTATTTATAAAGAAATTATTAGTCTATTAAAGTAACATAAACCCCTACTACAACATAAAATTAAATATTATAAAGGCTATTTTTATGATATAGAGAATTAAACCTTTAAAATCGTTAATATAAAGATTTTTTATTTTTAGTAGGGGGTGGCCCTTTTGGCAAAATATATAGTTCATGGAGGAAATAAGTTAGAAGGAGAGATTTGTTTAAGAGGAGCAAAAAATTCTGTACTACCAATAATTGCAGCTACGTTGTTAAATGAAGGAGAAAGTATCATACACAACGTTCCTCATATAGCTGATGTTAAAGTGATGATGGACATATTAACATATATAGGCTGCTATGCAAAAATGGAAGATGGCACATTGATTATAAATACGAAGAATATTAGTTCGTCTGAAATACCAGAGGACTTTGTTAGGAAAATGAGATCTTCCATTGTATTATTGGGTGCCATGGTAGGACGATTTGGATATACTAAGATCAGTTATCCAGGAGGCTGTGAAATAGGACCAAGACCTATTGATTTGCATTTAAAGGCTTTAAGGCAAATGGGAGTGGAGATAGAAGAAATTCATGGCTTTATCCATTGTACAAAAGATATCTTGCAGGGCTGTGATATACATTTGGATTTTCCCAGCGTTGGTGCTACAGAAAATATTATGCTTGCAGCTGTAAAATCAAAAGGAATAACTAAGATTTATAATGCAGCAAAGGAACCAGAGATAATAGATCTTCAAAATTTTTTGAATGCTATGGGAGCAAAAATAAGAGGAGCGGGAAATAGCTGCATACAGATAGAAGGAGTAAAAAGACTGCATGCTGTTGAGCATAAAATAATCCCGGATAGAATAGCCATTGGAACGTATTTAATTGCAGGCGCTATTACAGGAGGGAAAATCATCATTAATGATGTGATTCCAGATCATATACAAAGCGTTATATCTAAATTGAAAGAAACAGGATGTGAAATAGAACTTATAGATGATAAAATAAAGCTCGTTGCGCCTAAAATTTTAAAATCTGTTGAAAATATTAAAACACTACCTTACCCAGGATTCCCAACAGATATGCAGGCACAGATGATGGCACTTATGACTTTAGCAAAAGGAACCTGTGTAATTAGTGAAACCATATTTGAAAATAGATTTAAGCACGGTAATGAACTTATTAGAATGGGAGCAAATATAAATATAAATGGAAAATTTGCTATTATTAAAGGAGTAAAAAAACTAATGGGTACAAAGGTTAGATCAGATGACTTAAGGGGAGGGGCAGCACTTGTGCTAGCAGGATTAGCAGCAAGTGAAGTAACAGAAATAGAAAATATACATCATATAGAAAGAGGATATGAATGTATGGAGAAGGTGCTAAATAGTCTAGGTGCTACTATTAAGAAGGCTTAGACTTAAGCCTTCTTTTCATTTGCTTTGTAAGGGGGGTGAAAAAATGATGAAAAAAAATTATAAAATGGTATTATTGACCATGGTTTTTATAATCGCAACATTTGGATATATATTTCTGAAAACAGATTTTTTTTTCCTTAAAGAATTAAATGTAGTAGGACAAGTTAAATTAAATCAAGAAGATATATTGCTTAGTGGAAAAATAGAAATGAATAAAAATATATACCGGTATAATTTGAAAGAAGTAAAAAATAATTTATTAAAAAATCCTTATATAAAAGAGGTAAATATAAAAAGAAAGTTTCCCAATAAACTCAATATAGACTTAGTAGAGAGAGTAGAAATGAGTGCTATACCATATATGGGATCCTATGTTCTTATTAATGAAGAAGGTGTAGTTCTAAAAGTAGAGAGCGATATCAATAATGTGGACAAACCATTATTGACAGGAATCGATTTTAAGGACTTAAAAATAGGAGAAAAAATAAAATTAAAGGATACTTATCTGCTAATGAAAATATTGGATTTATTAAATGCTTGTAATAATGTCAATATTTTAGATAATATTTCCGAGATAAATATAGATAAAAATAGGGATATTAAATTATATACCCTTCAAGGAATAAAAGTTTTATTAGGAAAGGGAAGCGATCTAGAGTATAAAATGCTTCAACTCAACAAGATTCTAATAGATTTATATACAAAAAAAATATCAAATGGTATAGTTGATATGAGATACAAAGGATATCCAATATATAGACCGGAATAGGTGGTGAATATAGATTGAAAAAAAATGGTTTAGCCCTATTAATACTCAGCTTTTTTTTAGGAATGCTCATCATGATTCAATTTAAAACGATAGAAAAAACAACTGGAGGAATTGCTTCTTCTCAAAAGGCAAGACAATTAGGGATAGAACTAAAAAGTTTAAGAGATAGAAAAGAAGCGTTATCAAAAGAATTAAATGCTTTAGATGAGAGAATCGATGAATATAAAAACTCTGAATCAGAAGAAAGTGTTGTAATCAAAAATTTAAAAAATGATATAAAAAAATATGAGAATTTAGCGGGATATACAGATGCAACAGGTCCTGGGGTGGTTATAAAAATAGAAGAACAAGAAGGTAGTAATGACATGGTAAATTTTATGTATAATTATGAATACTTACTAGATTTAATCAACAAATTAAACGCAGCAGGAGCAGAAGCGATATCGATTAATAATGAAAGAATTATTGTAGCAACAGATATTCAACTAGCAGGAGAAAAATTTTTAATCAATGAAAATCCTGTTATTCCACCGTTTGAAATAAAAAGTATAGGAAACCCAGATACCTTAGAAGCGGCTTTAAATCTAAGATATGGAATTATATGGTCTATAAGAAATGATTTTGGAGTAAATGTGAAAATAGAAAAAGTAGAAAAACTTAAAATTCCTAGATATACGAAAAAGATGAATTTTAATTATTCTAAACCTGTAGAATAAATGTAGGTGAAAAAAAATGGGTAAAAAAATAAAACAAAAATCTATTATTATGTTGACTTTTCTTCTTGGAATTATCTTATCCATACATATGAAAAGTTTAAACCCAAGTAATACCTTTGTTAGTTTAAAGAGTGTAAAGGAAATGGAAAATCAGATTACATTAGAAAGAATAGAGCTTGAAAACATAAATAAACTAATCACTGCGAGAAAACATGATATAGCAAGTTATGAACTTGAATTAAAAGAAAATGGATCTATTAATAGTGTCATGGAAAATGAACTAAAAGATTTAAGGATCACCACCGGATTTGAAAGCATAAAAGGTTCAGGAATTATTGTAAAATTAAGCGATAGTGAAAGAGAACTAGAAGATGTAGAAAATGTAGATTATCTGTTAGTACATGATAGCGATGTTTTAAAAATAGTAAACGACTTGAAAATAGCAGGAGCAGAGGCAATTGCTATAAATGGAGAAAGAGTAATTAGCTTATCCGAAATGAAGTGTGCTGGACCTACTATTACTATAAATGGTTCTACTTATGGACAACCTTTTGTTATTATGGCAATGGGAAATCAAAAAAATTTAGAAGCAGCAATAAAAGCACCATATGCTTACGCTAATTTAAGAAAATTAATGGATGGAATAAATATAGATGTAAGCTTAGAGGATGAAATGGTTATTCCTAAATATAATAGAAAAATAAATTTTAAGTATATAAAAGAAGGTGATTAATTTGATTTTATCTTTAATAGGACTTGCGCTTGGAATCGTTATTGGGTATTATATACCTGTAACCTATCCTGATAGTTATTCTCTATACATATCTGTAGGGCTTCTCGCAGCGATGGATTCTGTTTTTGGAGCGGTAAGAGCAGGTTTAGAAGGAAAATATAATAATCTTATATTTATAACTGGTTTTTTTGGAAATGCAATCATAGCAGGTCTTTTGGCTTATATTGGAGATCGACTAGGAGTTCCGCTTTATTATGCGTCTATTTTCGTATTTGGAGGAAGATTATTTCAAAATTTCGCTATCATCAGAAGACATGTTTTTGATAATTTTATGCACAAAAAAAGAGGAGATTAGAAATTTCTGTTGAATACCTTAATTGTTAATAAAAATTATTGATAATAAGGATACAATCAATAAATTTAGCATAAATTAAAATACGAATTATTATTAGGTAAGGGGGTTCCTACATGCTAGAATTTGATGTTGGTATGGATCAATTTGCACAGATAAAAGTAATTGGAGTAGGTGGAGGAGGAAATAACGCCGTTAATAGAATGATAGAGGCGCAGCTTAAAGGAATAGAATTTATTGCTATAAATACAGATAAGCAAGCCCTTTTTACCTCTAAAGCTGAACAAAAAATACAGATTGGAGAAAAATTAACGAGAGGCTTAGGAGCCGGAGCAAATCCAGATATAGGGAAAAAAGCTGCAGAAGAAAGTAGAGAGGATATAGCCCAAACTCTTCAAGGAGCAGATATGGTTTTTGTAACTGCTGGCATGGGTGGTGGAACAGGAACAGGTGCAGCACCTGTGGTAGCACAAATTGCAAAAGAAATGGGAATACTTACAGTAGGGGTTGTTACAAAGCCATTTGCTTTTGAGGGAAAAAGAAGACTTGTTCATGCAGAGCAGGGAATACAAGAATTAAAGTCTAGAGTAGATACATTAATAACAATACCAAATGATAGGTTACTTCAAGTGGCTGAAAGAAGAACAACCATGCTTGAAGCTTTTAAAATGGCTGATGATATTTTAAAGCAAGGTGTTCAAGGCATATCTGATTTGATTGCTGTGCCAGGACTTGTGAATTTGGACTTTGCTGATGTTCAAACTATAATGAGAGAGCAGGGTCTTGCGCACATGGGTATAGGAAGAGCTACAGGAGAAAATAGAGCCATTGAAGCAGCAAAGCAAGCAATACAAAGTCCACTCCTAGAAACTTCTATAAGAGGAGCGAAAGGTGTTTTATTAAACATCACTGGAGGAGGAGACTTAGGATTATTTGAAATAAATGAAGCCGCTAGTTTAGTTCAAGAAGCCTCAGACCAAGAAGCAAACATAATATTTGGAGCAGTAATTAATGAAGACTTGGGAGATGAATTAAGAATCACTGTTATTGCAACAGGCTTTGAAGAAGGACAAGATACAACCATTGAAATAAAACCTAAAGAAAAAGTACAAGAAGAAAAACAAGAAGTAAAAATGAGTGAAGAAAAAGAAAGCAATGTAGGACAAGATTTAGATATACCTACTTTCTTAAGAAGAAGAAGATAAAAAAAAGCCTCATATTATTTTTATGATGAACTTAAAAATCATAGATAAAGATAATATGGGGGCTTTTTTTGTTTTTGATAGGAATATTTAAGGGACTAAATGAATATTTTGTTATAACTTGAAGAAACAATCTTTCATTCGACTACGCATTATGACATAAAAATAATATATCCTTTAGTATAATTTAAATATGCTTAATAAGGATAAAAGGTGATAAAAATGATCATTTATGCAGAATATTATTTTTTAGAAAATTTTTTAATGGATTATATTATTATAAAGACTACCATAAAAATATTAAATGCTTATGTTCCAAGGCACAAAGTTTTCATTGGGTCTTTATTGGGTGCACTCTACTCTATGGTTTATTTTAGCCAAAATCTTATTTTCTTATACAATATGGTATATAAAATTATATTTATACTTTCTATTGTAGGAATTGTTTTTACCTATAATAGTATACGAGAGTATGGTAGGATATTATGCACATTTTATTTAGTAAATATTTCCTTGTCGGGAAGTGTTCTTCTTATTACCTATTTTATAGGAATAAATCAGAGCACTGTGTCTTTTACTATAATTTTTGTTTTATTTTTAACAGGAAAGGTGAATAGTAGATTTTTGAGTGATTTCCATAACTATATAAAAAGCCTTCATCTGTTTAAGGATATGCAAAAAGACATTACAGTAAAAATAGAAGAAGACAAGATTAATTTTAACGCTTTGCTAGATACAGGCAATTTATTGAAAGATCCAATTACAAAAGATCCAGTAATGATTGTAGATGTGAAAAACTTAGAAAATATTTTACCAAAGGAGCTGATTTATGTAGATTATTCAACCATGGACTTTAAAAAGATAGATTACTTATTAGAGAAACTAGGAATAAATATGAAAAATAGATTCAGAGTTATTCCGTATAAAGTAGTAGGAAATGAAAAAGGATTATTACTAGGATTCAAAGCAGACTATATAGAGCTAGAAGGAAATAAAAAAGGAAATATTATATTAGGATTATCTAATTTTTCGGAAAAAAAAGGATATAATGCAATTGTAAATCCAAATATGCTTTAAAGGAGGATATTATGTTTAAATTTTTTAATTTAATAAAAAATAAAGTAAGGTATTTTATAAATAAAATATTAGTGAAGTTAGGTTTAGTAGACTATGATGAAATATATTATCTAGGAGGAAATGATATATTACCCCCGCCTCTCGATGCAGAAGAAGAAAATAATTTATTACAAAATATTGAAAATGATGAGCATGTAAAAAATATATTAATAGAAAGAAATTTAAGACTTGTTGTATACATATCTAGGAAATTTGAAAATACAGGACTTGACATTGAAGATTTGATTTCTATTGGAACCATTGGCCTTATTAAAGCAGTAAATACCTTTAAATTAGATAAGAATATAAAGCTTGCTACGTATGCTTCTAGATGTATAGAAAATGAAATATTGATGTATTTAAGGAAAAATAGTAGAAAAAAAACAGAGGTATCTTTCGATGAACCATTAAATATAGATTTGGATGGAAATGAACTTTTGCTCTCTGATGTCTTAGGAACAGAAAATGATGAAATATACAAATTAATTGAAGAAGAAATTGACAAGGAGCTCCTTCAAATTGCATTAGATAAATTATCGAATAGAGAAAAACAAATTATGGAACTTAGATTTGGATTGGCTAGCGGAAATGAAAAAACGCAAAAAGAAGTAGCCACAATTTTAGGAATATCTCAATCTTATATTTCTAGATTAGAGAAAAAAATAATATTCAGATTGAAGAAAGAAATGAAAAAGCTTGTATAATTTACTTATATTTCCTTTTCTTGAAAGTATAAAAAGTTGCTAAATGTAAATAATTGAATAAGGAAATACTTTAAGGAAAGGACTGGTATTGATGCAAATAAATAAAGTAGAAATATGTGGAGTGAATACATCTGAATTACCAGTGTTAAAAAATAATGAAATGATGAGTCTTTTACTAAGAATAAAATCTGGAGATGAAGGAGCTAGAGAAGTATTTGTAAAAGGAAATTTAAGATTAGTATTGAGTGTCATTCAAAAATTTAATAATAGAGGAGAAAATATAGATGATTTATTTCAAATCGGATGCATAGGGCTTATTAAAGCAATAGATAATTTTGATTTAAGCCAAAATGTAAGATTTTCAACCTATGCAGTACCCATGATTATAGGAGAAATCAGAAGATATTTAAGAGACAATAATCCTATAAGAGTAAGCAGATCATTAAAGGATATAGCCTATAAAGCACTTCAAGTAAGAGAAAGATTAACACGAGAAAATGCAAAGGAACCTACTATATCGGATATAGCAAAGGAATTAAGTATGGATAGAGAAGATATTGTACTCGCTCTGGATGCAATACAAGATCCAATTTCTTTATTTGATCCTATATATCAAGATAATGGGGATGCAATATATGTAATGGACCAAGTACAAGATAAAAAAGGAAATGATGAAGTATGGATAGAGGAAATTGCTCTAAAAGAAGCTATAAAAAAGTTAAATAGTAGAGAAAAATTAGTATTAGATTTGAGGTTTTATAAGGGAAAAACCCAGATAGAAGTAGCGGATGAAATTGGGATATCTCAAGCCCAGGTTTCTAGAATAGAGAAAAATGCATTAAAAAATATGAGAAAATATATTTAAATTAAAAATGAGAAAGCCTACCTAATAGATTTAAAAGGTAGGCTTTTTCATTTTTAAATAGTTATAAAATAAAAATTTGATTCATAATTATTATTTAAAGGGGAGGGAGATATATGTTCAAAATATCAGATATGATGGAGAAAGAAGTTGTAAATATACAAAATGGGAAAAAATTGGGTTTCATAAACGATATAGAACTAGACATGAATGAAGGAAAAATAAGGGCGTTGGTTGTTTTCGATGAAGGCTCAAAAATGTATTTGCTAGGAAGAGGAGATAGCCATAATATATTTTGGGAAAATATAGTTAAAGTTGGATGCGATACTATTTTAGTAGATATGAGAAATGGGAAAGGCTTTGATGAAGTAGACATATAAAGTAGGACAGTATATAATTAACTTAAGATAAAAAATGGAGGGATAGCATGAATTGTCCATATTGCAATTTTCCAGAGTCAAAAGTAATTGATTCTAGGCCTACAGATGAAGGAAATTCAATTAGAAGAAGAAGAGAATGTGAAAAATGTAAAAAAAGATTTACGACTTATGAAAAAATAGAAGACATACCATTAATGGTGATAAAAAAAGATGGAAACAGAGAAAGTTTTGATCGAAATAAAATAATAAATGGAATCATAAAAGCTTGTGAAAAAAGACCTATATCCTTTAATGAAATAGAGAAGATCGTTGTAAATATTGAAATCAGTATAAATAAAAGCATGGTGAGAGAAGTAGAAAGTGAAAAAATAGGAGAGTTAGTAATGGATAAATTAAGGGAAATTGATGAAGTGGCATATGTACGATTTGCTTCTGTTTACAGGCATTTTAAAGATATTAATACTTTCTTGCAAGAATTAGAAAAAATATTAAAGGAGAAAAGAGAATGAAACAAGATATAGATTTTGAAAAATTAAGAAAATACCCTTTTATAAAGGTTGTCTTTACTAATAAAGATATGGATGTATCAAAAAGAGAAGATAGAGAAAAAATATGTAAAGAAATAGGGTTTCATCTTGAAAACTTGACCTTTAATAAACAAGTACATGGTTCAAGGATAAGAATAATAAAAGAGGATAATATCTCTGTAGCAGAAGAAGGAGATGGACTCATTACAAACTTGATAAAAGTGCCGCTACTTGTTTTTGTGGCAGATTGTGTATCTATAGGTATAATAGATTTAAAGAAAAAAGTAATAGGTGTTGCCCATGCAGGTTGGAGAGGAACCTATGAAGAAATAGGTGAAAAATTAATACAAAAAATGTGCGAACAATTTTATTCTGAAAGAAAAGATATGGTAGCTGTTATAGGACCTTCAATAGGTCCTTGTTGCTATGAAGTAGGATATGATGTAATTCAAAAATTTAACAACAAATTTACAAACATAAAGGAATCTTTTTATATAATAAGAGAAGGAAGATATTTTTTAAATCTTTGGAAGCTGAATGAATATTCTCTTGTAAGAAATGGAATAAAAAAGGAGGAGATTATTAATTTAAACCTATGTACTTATTGCAATAAAAATTTATTTCATTCTTACAGACGAGATGAAGGAACGGGAAAAAGGATGGGATTAATTTTAGAATTAGAGTAAATGGGAGGGTAGTATGAAAACAAAAATACTTGTTGTAGACGATGAAGAACATATAGTGGAACTATTAAAATTTAATTTAGATTTAAAGGGATATGAAGTAGTAGTAGCGTATGATGGATTAGACGGATTTATTAAAACAAAAGAATTAAAGCCAGACTTAATATTATTAGATAGAATGCTTCCTAATATGGATGGAATTGAAGTTTTAAGAAGAATAAGAGAAGATGAGAGTGTAAAAGATATACCTATAATTATGCTTACTGCTAAAACAATGGAAAAGGATAAAATAGAGGGTTTAGAAATTGGAGCGGATGATTATATAGAAAAACCTTTTAGTGTAAAAGAAGTACTAGCAAGAGCAAATGCTGTTTTAAGAAGATACAGTGTAAACAAGGAAGAAGATAAAAATGTTATTTTTTTAGGTGACATTAAAATCGATTTGCAAAATTATGAAGTCATTAAAAATGAAGAAAAGCTAGATCTAACCTTGAAAGAATTCGAACTTTTAAAGCTACTTATTCAAAATAGAGGAAAAGTTTTATCAAGAAATTTCTTGTTAGATAAAATATGGGGGTATGAATATTTTGGAGAAACAAGAACGGTGGATGTTCATATAAGACACTTAAGAAAAAAAATAGAAGAAGATGATAAAAGACCACAGTATATAGAAACCATAAGAGGTGTGGGATATAAAATAAAATAGAGAGTAGGTGAAGTGCATTAATTACAGTGATGTATATATATTAATTGTACTACTTGCCATTATATCTATTTTGATATACCGATATTTGACCATATTGAAAAAATATTTAAAGGAGATTACTATTGTTTCTAATAAAGTAAGTAATGGAGATTTTACAGTTAAGCTGAGAAATGAATATAGCGGAGATTTAGGGAGACTTTCAAATAATTTTAATTTTATGATTACAAAAATAAATAATACAATAGAGGAATTAGAAGATAAAAATATTAAATTAAAAGGAATATTAAGAAGTATATCAAATGGTATTGTGGCTGTAGATCATGAAGGAAGAATTCTTTTAATGAATGATGTAGCAAAAACTATATTTTGTTATGAAAACTATCATTTTGAAGGAGAAAAAATAGATAGCATTATAAATAATGAAATTTTGTTAGAGACTATTAAGCATTTAATGCCCTTAAGAGAAAGTAGCCAAAGGGAGGTAGAAGATAATCATGATAGGTTTTATAAAATAAAGGTAGATCCTATTGTTGTTCAAAATGAAGAAAAAGTAATAATAGGCTCTATCATTAACATAGAAGATATAACAGAAAATGTAAGGTTAGAAAAAATTCGATCTGATTTTGTAGCGAATGTAACTCATGAACTAAAAACTCCTTTAACCTCTATTAATGGATTTGTTGAGACATTAAAAAATAACTATGGAATGGATCCAGATACTAGAAATAGATTTTTAGATATAATTGAAGTAGAGTCTAATCGACTTAGAAGCTTAATTGATGATATTTTGATCTTATCTTTTATAGAACAAAATAAAAATGATCATGATGAAGAAGTAAATTTATGGACAACCTTTAAAGAAGTATATGATCTTACGGTTAATTTGGCAGAAAACAAAGATTTAAGCTATCACTATGAATTTTTTCCTCAGAAAATATGGATTAAGTCAAATAAGGATTATATTAAACAAATATTTTTAAATTTGATAGATAATGCAATTAAATATACCCCTAAACATGGAAATATAGATGTTTTCATAAAGGAAAAAAAAGAACAGATAGAGATATCTGTAAAAGACACAGGAATGGGTATACCAAAAGAAGATATACCTAGAATATTTGAGCGGTTTTATAGAGTAGATAAGGCAAGAAGCAGAAAAATAGGAGGAACAGGACTAGGATTAGCTATTGTGAAGCACATCGTTATTTCTTTAAATGGAAGTATAACTGTAGAGAGTAAATTAAATGAAGGAACAGAATTTATTGTAACCCTTCCTAAATAAGGATTTCCTATATTTACAAGGAAATTCTTATTTTTTTTTGGAAATTATAAGAAAGAAAGGAGATGAAAAGATGGATAATTACATATATTTGATTACTTGTGCTTTTATAATGGGCGTTTTTGCTAGGCTTTACATGATGCGATTAGATTATAGACAATATCCAACTTACCCTCAAGGATTTATATCCCATATAACGCTAGGAATTATTGCAGCAGCTCTAGGTGCAGTAGCGGTACCTGCTCTTGCAGAAAAAGAATTTTCAGCAGTTACCTTTTTAGCTTTAGCTGCACAACAATTTAGAGATGTTAGAAATATGGAAAGACAAAGTTTGGATAATATAGAGAGTACAGAAATTGTTCCTAGAGGTACCGCTTACATTGAAGATATAGCAAAAGCCTTTGAAGCGAGAAATTATATGGCTATATTATCTTCTTTATTTACAGGAATTGCTTTTTATGGATGCAAGAATATCTTTAAATTAAATATAATGATATGTATTGGAGTATCTATTCTGTTAGGATTACTAGTAGCCACTCTACTAAAAAATATTTTAACACGAGAAAAAATTGGGGAAATAGCAAATATAATTCCTGCTCAAATAGATTTTAAGGGTCCTCTTTTAACTGTAAATGGAGTCGTAATTATGAATATAGGGCTTGAATCTTCAAGAAAAAGGTATTTGAAAGATGGCTTAGCAATTGAAATTATACCAAAAGATCCAAGAAATATCGGGGTTATAGCCAACTTGGGACAAAGACAAGCTATTGCCCATAATGCATCTCAGTTAGGATTAAAAAAAGATGTAGATGAACCAGACTTTACGCCAATTTTACGAAGAAATCCTAAAAATGAAAGCTTGGTGATGCCTTTAGTACCAATAAAAAAAGATGAAAGTTTACTAATTGATATTATTAAAAATACGCCAGTCATAGAATCTGCAAAAGGAAAAACTTATTTTTTGAAAGGTAGGGAATAAAATATGGATGTAGGGATAAAAGACCAGATTCTTGCTATTGTTACAACCAATAAAAATATGGCATCAAATACCATCCCAATATTTTATGTGGAAAAAAAAGAAGAACTAGATAATAAATCTTTGCTCATATCAAAATGTATGATGGGGATGGTACATGATGTAGGAAATAATACGTATATTATAGTAAAACATTAAACACATTTTCAAAAAGTCCTGTATAATCTGAACGGATATAGGACTTTTTTATAATCTACAACTAATTAAATCTTTTAAAGCTTTACTATAAATTTGTTCATCTTGACGATTTAATATATTACATGATAATATAACTTGACATATTCTTTTATGGTGTGGTGATAAAAATGGAGATCAAAATGAATAAAGATATAAAAAATGTAATCAGTAGCGTGTATAAAGCAAGCATAGCGGAGGAACTAGGAATAGAAAAAGGAGATGTACTTTTAAGTATAAATAAAGAAAAAATTGAGGATATAATAGAATACAAGTTTTTTATTGCAGAGGAATATTTAGAAGTAGAAGTGGAAAAGAAAAATGGAGAAATACATATATATGAAATAGAAAAGGAATATGATGAGGATTTAGGAATGGAATTTGTAAACCCTATTATAGATGAAGCGAAGAGTTGTCGAAATAAATGCATGTTTTGTTTTATTGATCAGCTTCCAAAAGGAATGAGAAAAACACTTTATTTTAAGGATGATGATTCTAGACTTTCTTTTTTACAAGGAAATTTTATAACCCTTACGAATATGAGTGAAAAAGATATTGAAAAAATGATAAAATATAGGATCAGTCCAGTAAATATATCTGTACATACAACAAATTCGGCGCTGAGAATGAAGATGTTAAACAATAAAAATGCTGGAAAAGTATATGAAATAATGAAAAAATTAGGAGAAGCTGGAATAGAGATGAATTGTCAGATTGTACTTTGTCCAGAAATCAATGATGGAAAAAATCTTGAAAAGACCCTTGATGATTTAAAACAATTATATCCACAAGTAAAAAGTGTTGCTATTGTTCCAGTAGGACTTACTAAATTTAGAGAAGGATTATTTCCTTTAAAAGAATTTAACAAGGAAAGTGCCAAACATGTGATTCATGAAATTGAGAACATTCAAAATAAACTTTTAAGTAAAATAGGAAGTAGGTTTGTATTTTTATCGGATGAGTTTTATATCATGGCACAAACGGAGATGCCTTCTTATGATGCATATGAAGGATTTCCTCAAATTGAAAATGGGGTAGGATTAATTGTTAAGTTTAAAGAGGAAATAAATCATTATCTGGATAAGGTAAATTTAAGATTGAAAAAAGAAAAAATTATTTCTATTGCTACAGGAGCTTCTGCATTTGAATTTATGAAGCAACTTTCTTTTGATATCATGAATAAAATTGAGAATTTAAAAATAAATGTTTATAAAATAAGAAATCATTATTTTGGAGAAAGCATTACAGTAGCTGGTCTTCTTACTGGAGAAGATATTTTTTGTCAGCTTAAAGACAAAGAGCTAGGGAATGCACTCATTATACCAAAATCTATGCTAAAAGCAGATGAAGATGTATTTTTAGATGACATGAAATTAAGTGAACTAGAGAAAAAGTTGAATGTTAAAGTGCTTCCAGCAAAATCACAAGGAAGAGACTTTATAAAAAAACTATTAGGATAAGGAAAGGAGCGTTTTAATATGAGTAGACCAATTGTAGCTGTAGTGGGAAGACCGAATGTAGGAAAATCTACTTTATTTAATAAATTAGCAGGAAAAAGGATTGCTATTGTAGAAGATACTCCAGGAGTAACAAGAGATAGAATTTACACAGAAGTGGAGTGGCTAAATAATTATTTCACTTTGATTGATACAGGAGGAATTGAACCTACTAGTGAAGACATTATATTATCACAGATGAGAACACAAGCGCAACTTGCCATGGATATGGCACATGTAATATTATTTGTAGTGGATGCAAAAGCTGGATTAACTGCTGATGATAGAGAAGTAGCACAAATGCTTAGAAAAACAAAAAAACCTGTTTTATTAGTTTTAAATAAAGTGGATAACAAAAATAGACCGGATAGTTTTTATGACTTTTATGAGTTAGGGTTGGGAGAACCTATAGAAATATCTGCATCTATCGGACTAGGGATAGGGGATTTATTAGATGAAGTGATAGAAAAATTTCCACAAGGATTAGATGTAGAGTATGATGAAGACATTACAAAAGTGGCTATTGTAGGAAAACCAAACGCAGGAAAATCTTCCATCCTAAATAATATTTTAGGAGAAGAAAGAGTAATTGTAAGTCCCATAGCAGGTACCACAAGAGATGCAATTGATACTTATTTTGAGGATGAAGAAGACAAATATTTATTAATCGATACGGCAGGAATAAGAAGAAAAAGTAGAGTAAGTGAAAATATAGAAAAATATAGTGTGTTAAGATCTTTTACAGCAATAGAAAGAGCTGACGTAGCGTTGATTGTAATAGATGCAACAGAAGGAGTTACAGAACAAGATACGAAGGTGGCTGGAGCTGCTCATGATGAAGGAAAAGCTTCTATTATTGTGATTAATAAATGGGATTTAATAGAAAAAGATGATAAAACCATGAATAAATTTACAAAAGAGGTAAGAGAAATGCTTCCCTTTATGTTATATGCGCCTATATTATTTGTTTCAGCGAAAACTAATCAAAGAATGAATAAAATAATAGAAACCATTAAATTTGTATCGAATGAACATGCTAAGCGTGTTCAAACAGGTGCATTAAATGATGTAATAGGGGAAGCGGTACTTTTAAATCAACCTCCTTCAGACAAAGGAAAAAGGTTAAAGATTTATTATGGTACGCAGACAGGAGTAAAACCACCTAACTTTACATTATTTATAAATGACAAAGAACTAACACATTTCTCTTATCAAAGATATTTAGAAAATAAAATTAGAGAGAATTTTGGATTTGAAGGGACACCTATAAGATTTAATTATAGAGAAAAAGAAAGAGGTAGATAATATGAATGAGTATTTATTGCCGTCTATAATAGGTTATTTATTAGGAAACTTTTCAACTTCCTATATTGTAGGAAAAAGCAGTGCAAATATTGATATAAGAAACCATGGGTCCGGTAATGCAGGAACAACAAATGTTTTAAGAATATTAGGAAAAAAAGCAGCACTATTTACTTTTTTAGGAGATGGATTAAAAGGTGCTTTAGCTGTTTATATAGGATTAAGATTAGGCGGTAAAAATGCAGCACTCATTTCTGCCTTGCTTGTGGTTTTAGGGCATGATTGGCCTGTATTATTAAAATTCAGAGGAGGAAAAGGGGTGGCAACAACCCTTGGATCTATGATGGCCTTATATCCTCTACAAGCGTTTTGCTGCATTGTAGTAGGCGTTTTAACCATATATAAAAGTCGATATGTTTCACTAGGATCCATTTTAGGAATTGTTGCTTTTCCTTTTTTCATGTTTTTTAAAGGAATAAATGAGTTTATAGTATCTTTAATTTTGATGGGACTTATTATTTTTACCCATAGAGAAAACATAAAAAGGCTTGCAAAGGGTACAGAAAGAAAAATAGGTCAAAAAGTAGAAATAAGATAGGATTAGCTATCTTATTTATTAATAGGAGTGAATGAAAAAAGAAAAGAAGGTGTTTGTATGGAAAAAATTTGTGTATTAGGTGCAGGAAGCTGGGGAAGTGCTCTTGCTATATTATTATCTAAAAAGGGATATGAAGTGAATCTTTGGATGAGAAATGAAGAACAATATGAAAATATGGTAAAAAGCCGAGAAAATTTAAGATATCTTCCAGGGGTAATTCTTCCAAATAATATAAACTTAACCGTAGATTTAAAAGAAGCCATACAAGGCAGTAAAATAATCGTGTTAGCTTTAGCCTCTCAAGCAATTAGAAACCTTTTAAAAAATGTAAAAAATTTTATAAATAAAGATCAAATCATTGTGAATGTAGCAAAAGGATTAGAAAGAGGTACAAATTTAAGAATTTCTCAAGTTGTAAAAGAAGAGCTTCCTGAAAATCATTATGTCATTTTGTCTGGGCCTTCTCATGCAGAAGAAGTATCTAAGGATATGCCAACTACTGTTGTTGCAGCATCAGAAAATATAGAAATTGCAGAATATATACAAGATACCTTTATTAATCCAAAATTCAGAGTATATACGAATCCAGATGTAATTGGTGTTGAAATAGGAGGAGCGCTGAAAAATATAATTGCATTTGGTGCTGGGATCTCAGATGGCCTTGGATATGGAGATAATACAAAAGCTGCGCTTATGACAAGAGGAATAAGAGAAATTGCTAGACTTGGAATTGCCATGGGAGGAAATGCAAATACTTTTTCAGGATTATCAGGAATAGGAGATTTAATTGTAACTTGTACTAGTATGCATAGTAGAAATAGAAGAGCTGGAATTTTGATAGGACAAGGAAAAAACTTAGAGGAAACTTTAGATGAAATAAAAATGGTAGTAGAAGGAATAACAGCTACAGAAGTAGCTTATGCTCTATCTAACATACATAATGTAGATATGCCTATTACAAAAGAAATATATGGAGTTTTATACGAAGATAGTAATGTGAAGGAATCTGTAGTAAATTTAATGCTTCGAAGTAAGACGCATGAAATAGAAGAAGTGGCATCAGAAAAACTAAGCTTTTAAAGGCTTGGTTTTTTCTTTTTTTGTAATAATAAAATATATCTGACATATATATTTATTAAGAATTTATTGCAGGAGGGGGATACTTTTGAAAAATAATATATATGAAGACATCTCCAAAAGAACGCAGGGAGATATATACATAGGAGTGGTAGGACCAGTTAGAACTGGAAAATCCACTTTTATCAAAAAGTTTATGGAACTTTTAGTTTTACCTAATATTGATAATGACTACAAAAGAGAAAGAACAAGAGATGAACTGCCTCAAAGTGGTACGGGAAAAACCATCATGACAGTAGAACCAAAATTTGTGCCGGCAGATGGAATAGAAATAAAAGTAAGGGAAAAATTAAGAATGAAAGTGAGAATGGTAGACTGTGTAGGATATTTGGTGGATGGAGCACTAGGTCATGAAGAAGAAGGAAAAGACAGATTGGTATCTACTCCTTGGATGGAGGAGCAGATTCCTTTTGAAACTGCAGCAGAAATAGGAACAAGAAAAGTAATAAAAGAGCATTCAACAATAGGCGTTGTAGTAGTAACCGATGGCAGTATCACTGGAATAGATAGGAAAAATTATTTAAATTCAGAAGAAAGAGTAATAAGAGAATTAAAAGAATTAAACAAACCTTTTACTATACTACTAAATACAATGAATCCAATGAGAGAAGAAACGATACAGCTAAAAGAAGAACTAGAAGAAAAATATGAAATGCCAGTACTTCCTGTGGATATATTGAACATGGATGTAAATGATATTGATAGCATAATGGAAAATATTTTATTTGATTTTCCACTAAGAGAAATTAATATTAATCTTCCTACATGGGTAGAAGGTCTTGAAAAAAGTCATTGGATAAAAAGTAATATCATTCGAACTATAAAAGAAAGTTTATCTGATATTCGAAAAATAAGAGATATAGAGCATATTGTAAATAAGTTTAATGAAATGGAGTTTTTAGATAAATCTTATTTAGATGATATAAGCCTAGGAGATGGAATTGTTCATGTAAAACTAGAAACAAGACAAGATTTATTCTATAATATTTTAGAAGAAAAAACAGGGTATAGAATAGATGGAGAACATCAATTATTAAATTTAATTTCTAAATTGTCAAAAGTAAAAACAGAATATGATAAAGTAGAAAACGCTCTAGCAGATGTTAGAAATAAAGGATATGGATTAGTTCCACCATCATTAGATGAATTAACTCTGGATACCCCTGAAATAGTTAAGCATGGAAATCAGTATGGAGTAAAATTAAGAGCGAAAGCACCTTCTCTTCACTTAATTAGAGCAGATATTGCAACAGAAGTATCTCCAGTAGTAGGAACAGAAAAACAAGGAGAAGAGCTGGTGAAATATTTGCTACAAGGATTTGAAGAAAATCCAGAAGAAATATGGAAATCGAATATGTTTGGGAAATCACTGCATGACTTAGTAAAAGAACAACTACAAAACAAACTATATATGATGCCAGAAGATGTTAGGGTGAAGATTCAAAAAACATTACAGAAAATTATAAATGAAGGTAGTGGAAATCTAATTGCTATAATACTATAAAAAGTCATGATTTAAATACTAAATGTATAGCTATGAAAAAAGAAAAAACACATATTGTTTCTTGTTTGAATTTTAAACAATATGTGTTTTCTATCTTTTCATCTTGACTTTTTTAGAAATTTTGTTATAATTTTATAAAACGACTGGGTATAGCGCAGTTTGGTAGCGCGCTAGAATGGGGTTCTAGAGGCCCCGGGTTCAAGTCCCGGTACTCAGACCAAGTAAAAAAGAGGGTTTAGAATGATCTATTCTAGACCTGTTTTTTTTGTTTTTTATTTATAATGAATACTTTTTATATGATATAATTGATTAGATTATTTATTTTCTAAAGTAAGAAAAAAGGATAAGCTAAATTTTTGAAGAATTATTAATTTATATGAGGTGAGTTTTTTGGCAAAAATAAGAAAAAAGAAAAAAAGAAAATTTATATATAATTATCTTCTCATTTTAGGAATTATGAGTTATATTGTATTGAAATTGACATCCACTATATCTAGTTCAGCCATACCTCTTGAAACTGTAAAATATGGGGAACTAACAGAATCTATTAAAAAGCGTGGAATCATAATAAGAGATGAAAAATTAATTTTGTCAAAAGCTTCAGGGAAAATAAATTATTTTGTGAAAGAAGGAGAAAGAGTTCCTAAAAATGAAAAAATAGCAGATATAGAAATAAAGGAAATAAATGGAGCAATGAAAGAAAAGTTAGACACTTTAGATAGAAGAATTGAAGGAATCAAAATAAATAGAAATGAAGAAATTTTAAAAAAAGATATGGAAAAAATAGATAATAATATAAAATTATTAAAGATAGAAATAAAAAATAAATTAATAAATGGAGATATAGAAAATATACAAAACTCCAAAGAGGATTTACTTTATTTAATTGATAAACGAAGCCTGATTTGGGGAGAAAAGAGCATCATAGGGAAAAATATACATACCTTACAGGAAGAAAAAAATAGACTAGAAAATAAATTATCTGGATCTGTAAACAATATTTTAGCAGAAGAAACAGGAATCGTTTCCTTTGAGGCAGATGGATTAGAAGAAGTGCTTAAAATTTCTTCTTTAGATAAACTGGATTCTCAGTATTTGTCTAATATTAAAAATGAGAATATAATAGAAAAAAAAGATAAGGTAGAAGTAAAAGATGCTGTGGTTAAGATTGTGAATAATCATACATGGTATGTTGCAACTGTTTTAGAAAAAGAAGATAAAGATAAGTTTAAGATAAAGCAAAGGGTAAAAATAATGAAAGATAAAGATATTTTTTTAGGACAAGTCATTTATTTATATAAAGATAAGTTTAATAAATATATAGTAGTATTTGAAATAAATGAAGAAAAAGGAGATTTTTACAATCAAAGAAGCGATGATTTTACCATTACATATAAACAGTTAAATGGTATAAAAATTCCAAAAAGTGCTATTATAACTAAAGGTGGAAAAAGAGGGGCCTTTATACTTTCAGAAATAGGAAATGCGACTTTTAAAGAACTAAAAAGTATCTTGGGAGAAAATAAGGAATATGTAATTTTAAATTATAAGGATATCAAAAGAAATAAAATTAATACCATTGATTTATATGATGAAATTATTTTAAATCCTAGAAATGTAAAAGAAGGACAGAAAATAAGGTAGGAGTGATTAGGATGCACCACATAGAAAAAAACTTAACAAACATATTGAAAGATATTGAAGATGCTAGTGTAAAATCAGGAAGAAAAAAAGAAGATATCCTTTTAATTGGGGTTACAAAAACTGTAGACATACCTTTGATAGAAGAAGGAATAAAGTATGGAATACAGCATGTGGGAGAGAATAAACCCCAAGAAATTGTTAGAAAATACGAAGTTATTGGAAAAAAAGTAAAATGGCATCTCATCGGAACTTTACAAAGAAATAAAGTAAAATATATAATTGATAAAGTAGATATGATCCATTCTCTTGACAAAGTATCTCTAGGGGAAGAGATTGATAAAAGAGCAAAAGGGATAAACAGAATAATAGATTGTTTAATTCAAGTCAATATTTCTAAAGAAGAAACAAAACATGGTATGTATGAAGAAGAAACCATTGTGTTTATAAATCATGTGGCCACTAATTTCAAGAATATACGAGTTAAAGGACTTATGACCATGGCACCATATGCGAATGACCCAGAAGATGTTAGAATTTATTTTAAGAAGATGAAAAATCTTTCTGAAAAAATAAAATCTCTAAACCTAGAAGGAGTACATATGGATTACTTATCTATGGGAATGAGCAATGACTTTAAAATAGCAATAGAAGAAGGATCAAATATGGTGAGAATAGGGACGGCTATATTTGGAGAAAGAAACTATATGTAGGAGGGACGAATATGTCGGAGAAATTTGTAGATAAAGTAAAAAAGTTTATGGGATTTGAGGATTATGAGGAAGAAGAATATGAAGAAGAGGCTATTGAAGAAGAAACCATCCACTTTAATTCTAAAAATAGTGGAAAAGTAAATAATAAGATATTGAATATACATGCAACTACGCAAATGAAGGTAATGATTTATGAACCACAGGAATATGATGAGGCAGCAAGCATAGTAGATAATTTAAAAAATAGAAAAGCAGTCATTATTAACTTAGAGAGTATAGAAGATCCAGAACTGGTTAGGAATATATTTCATTTTGTAAGCGGAGCGGTATATGCTTTAGATGGAAGTATTCAAAAAGTATCAAAAGGGATTTTTATACTAGCGCCAAGCAATATAGATATTGATGGAAATATAAGAAAAGAATTAGAAAGTAAAGGGCTGTTTCCTTGGCAAAAATAAAAGTATAGAAGGAGAATAACTATGTGGGTCATTATTAAAGCACTAGGATATTTTATTCAAGTTTTAGAGTATATGATTATCATCAGAGTGATTATGTCTTGGTTTAGAACAAATAAATACTATAGACTTCAGGAATTTATTTATAATGCGACAGAACCTATCCTTGGACCTGCCAGAGATTTAATGTCTCGATTTATTAATACAGGACCAGTTGACTTATCTCCAATACTCGCCTTATTTCTCATCAGAATGATTTATAATTTAGTGGTTAGAATTTTAGTGGGAGTAGGGTTTTAAATGATAGATAGGGAAAAACTGACAAATCATATAAAGGATGTGGATCTAAAGAATACTTTATATAAAATATGTGATAAAGTTACAAGTGTACTAAAAAACCATGATATAAGATATACAGATTTTTTAAATCCCTATGAAGTAAAAAATGCAGTAGGGATGCTATATTCCATAGAAGATATAAACTATTCTATATATGGAGGCTATAAAGAATCAGAAAGAAAAATAATCTGTATATATCCTTATTATCTAAATGAAGAGAAGATAATAAGCCCGATTAAAGTTTTAGAAATAAAGGGAAACTTTAAGTTTAAAGAAATATCCCATAGAGATTATTTAGGATCTATATTAGGACTTGGAATAAAAAGAGAAAAGATAGGAGATATTCTTATTCAGGAAAACCTCTGCCAAATGATTGTGCATAAAGATATATTTGATTTTCTACAGTTAAATTTAGAAAAAGTAGGAAAGAATGTAATACAAACAAAAGAAATTTTCGATTTTGATATACACTATTCTCCGCCAAAATATAAAGAAATATACTGTACGGTTTCTTCCAATAGATTGGATGCTATTTTATCTGGTATATATAATTTATCAAGGCAAGAATCCAGTAAATACATAATAGGACAAAGGGTGTATGTGGATTTTGAACCCATCTATAATCCTTCAAAAATAATAAAAGAAGGATCCTTGCTGTCTGTTAGAGGGAAAGGAAGGTCAATAATATCTGAAATAGGGGATTTAACAAAAAAAGGACGAATCAAAATAAAAGCAAAAACAATAATATAATAGGAGGTTTTAGATATGATTACTCCCTTGGATATTGAAAATAAAGAGTTTAAAAGAGGCATAAGAGGATACAAGGAAGAGGAAGTGGATGAATTTTTAGATGAAGTAAAAGAGGATTTTGAAAAACTTTATAAAGAAAATATAGAATTAAAAGATAAGCTAAACTTGATTTCAGAGCAAATATCAAGATATAAAAATATAGAAGAAACACTAAAAAACACCTTGATCATTGCGCAAAATACAGCAGAAGAGGTAAATGCAAATGCATCTAAAAAAGCACAGCTTATTATAGAGGAAGCAGAGCTAAAAGGTAGAAAATTAATAGAGGAAGCAAATAATCAGGTAATAGATATTAAAAAAGAATATGAAGAAATGAGAAAAGGGTTTAAGCTTTTCAAAGGTAGATTTAAGTCTCTATTAGAAAATGAAATAAAAATGATAGATGAAAATTTTAATGATATTGAATAAAAAGTATTGACCAAAGCAGGAATTTATTATACAATTCTATTTATTAAAATGAGTGAATATTTAAAAAGCTATGAAGGGGACAAGTATACTGTAGGAGATTTTACAGAGAGCTGGCGAAGCTGAGAAGTCAGTAAATCGATATTGTAGAAAAATCACCCCTAAGCTGCAGGCTGAAAAGACAGATGAGTAAGCTGAGCCGGCGAAAGTCGTTAAGGATCATGAGAGAGATCATGTTTTATTTTTAAAGCATGGTAATTAGGGTGGTAACACGGGCAATTACCTCGTCCCTTTATAGGGATGAGGTTTTTTTTATTGGAAATAATAAATAGATCAGAAAGGGTGAAATAAATGGAGAAATTTAAAGAGCTAATAGACTCATCAATAAAAGAGAGTGAAAAACACATATCTGATTTTTGGAGCGAAGTAAACATATTAGAAAAAACTTTAGAACATGGAAAAGATAAGCCTTCTTTTGTGTTTTTTGAAGGTCCACCGACTGCAAATGGAAAACCAGGAATTCATCATGTTATGGCGAGAACCTTAAAGGATTCTGTTTGTAGATATAAAACCATGAGTGGATATCAAGTAAAAAGAAAAGCTGGATGGGATACCCATGGTCTTCCTGTTGAAATAGAAGTAGAAAAGCAGCTAAGTCTTGCAAGTAAACAAGAAATTGAAGCTTATGGTATGGACAAATTCAATGAAAAGTGTAGAGAATCTGTTTTTTCTTATGAAAAGCAGTGGAGAGAAATGACAAAGCGTATGGCCTATGAAATAGATCTGGATAATCCATATATCACATTAGACAATAACTATATTGAAAGTGTTTGGTGGATACTAGATAAATTCAATAAAGAAGGATATATCTATGAAGGACATAAAATACTTCCATACTGTTCAAGATGTGGAACTGGACTTGCTTCTCACGAAGTTGCACAAGGATATAAAGAAATAAAAACAAATACAGTTATTGTTAAATTTAAAAGAAAAGATATGGATGAATATTTCTTAGTTTGGACAACTACACCTTGGACATTAGCGTCAAACGTTGCTTTAACAGTAAATCCAAATGAAACCTATCTAAAGGTAAAAGCAAATGATGAAATATATTATGTAGAAAAGAACCTTGCATCAAAGGTGATCGAAGGGGATTTTAAAGTATTAGAAGAAATGAAGGGAAAGGATTTAGAATATATAGAATATGAACAGTTAATGCCTTTCGTAAAGGCGGAAAAGAAAGCATTCTTCGTAACGGTTGCAGATTATGTAACAACGGAAGATGGTACAGGTATCGTACATACTGCACCAGCCTTTGGAGAAGATGACTACAATACAGGAAAAAGATATGATCTTCCAGTACTTCAACCAGTTAATGAAGATGGAAAATATATCGCAACTCCATGGGAAGGCAAATTTGTTATGGACCCAGATGTTGACGTGGAAATCATAAAGTGGCTTTACAATGAAGGAAAGCTTTATAAAAAAGAAAAAATGCCACATAACTATCCACACTGCTGGAGATGCCAAACACCACTTTTATATTATGCAAAGCCTAGCTGGTATATAGAAATGACAAAATTGAAAGATAAATTGATAGAAAATAATAATACAGTAGAGTGGTACCCTTCCTTCGTAGGAGAAAAGCGTTTTGGAAACTGGCTTGAAAACTTAAATGACTGGGCAATCTCTAGAAGTAGATATTGGGGAACACCACTAAACATATGGACATGTGAATGTGGACATAAAGAATCAATCGGTTCAAGAAAAGAGCTTGTTGAAAGAGCAATAGAAGATATCGATGAAAGTATAGAACTACACAGACCATATATAGATGATGTGCATATAAAATGTAGCGAGTGTGGAAAAACAATGACAAGAGTAAAAGATGTAATAGACTGCTGGTTTGATAGTGGATCCATGCCTTTTGCGCAACATCATTATCCTTTTGAAAATAAAGAGAATTTTGATGAGCTATTCCCTGCTGATTTTATATGTGAAGGAATTGATCAAACAAGAGGATGGTTCTATTCATTACTTGCAATATCTACTTTTGTAAAAGGAGTGTCTCCATATAAAAGAGTCCTTGTAAATGATCTACTACTAGACAAGGAAGGAAGAAAGATGTCTAAGTCTAGAGGAAATACAGTAAATCCATTTGAATTATTTGATCAATATGGAGCAGATGTATTAAGATGGTACTTATTATACGTATCGCCAGCTTGGTCACCAACGAAATTTGATATAGGCGGATTAAAAGAAGTACAAAGTAAATTCTTTGGAACCATAAAAAATGTATATAACTTTTTTACTTTATATGCAAATACAGACAATATTAATCCAAAAGATTTCTTTGTAGAGTACAAAAATAGACCAGAGCTGGACAGATGGGTTTTATCTAAATTTAATAACTTAAAAGCAGAAGTGGAAGGGCAATTAAATGTGTTTGATTTAACAAAAGCAGTAAGAGCCATTCAGGAATTTGTAAATGAAGATCTTTCAAACTGGTATATAAGACGTTCTCGTAGACGTTTTTGGGCAACAGAGCTTACGGAAGATAAAAAAGCAGTATATAATACAACTTATGAAGTGTTAGTCGGAATAGCAAAAATGGTAGCACCATTTGCTCCCTATCTTTCTGAAGAAATGTATAAGAATTTAACAGGGGAAATGTCTGTTCATTTAAGCGAATATCCAAGAGTAAATAGGGATTTAATTGATTTAAAAGTAGAAGAAAGAATGGATTTAGTAAAGGATTTGGTAGGACTTGGTAGAGCATCAAGAGAAGCAGTTAGAATAAAAGTTCGTCAGCCAATTCAAAAAGTATTAGTAGATGGGAAATATGAAGCAGTAATATCGGATCTTACTCCATTAATTCAAGAAGAGTTAAATGTTAAAGATGTGGTATTTGCAAAAGATTTAAATGAGTACATGGACTTTAGCTTAAAGCCAAACTTTAAAGTTGCTGGACCAATACTTGGGCCAAAGATTAAATCTTTTGGTAAAGCTTTAGGAGAAGTAGACGGCTCTCTTGTCGCACCAAAGATAGAAGGTGGAGAGAGCATTATTGTAAATCTTGAAGGAGAAGACTTTGAAGTTACAAAAGAGCATGTTATGATAAATATTTCTGCAAAAGAAGGATTTAATGTTGCCATGGAAAATAACCTTTTTGTAATTTTAGATACCACTCTCACAGAAGAACTCATCAATGAAGGATTTGCGAGAGAATTTATTTCTAAAGTGCAACAAATGAGAAAAAACAATGATTATGAAATGATGGATAACATCAAAATTTATTTTGATGGAGATGAAACTGTTTCTAAAGCAGTTGAAATCCATAAGGAATATATCATGCGTGAAACATTAGCAGTAAGTATAGATAAAATTTCTGATGATGCTTTTGAGAAACATAATTTAAATGATCATGAAACAGGAATCAAGGTAGAAAGAATAAAAGCATAAAATTAAAGTCCCGATAATAGTATTGGGACTTTAAAATTTCCTTTTAATAAGGGATTTTTTATAATAAAATAGATACAGCAGATTACATAGAAAAAATAATTTTATGCTAGGAGGAAAAAGGATGAAGAGAATAGGTATAATTGGAGCTATGGATGAAGAAGTAGATATACTAAAAGAGCTTATGGAAATAAGAGAAACAATAGGAAAAGCAGGACTGTACTTTTATGTAGGAACACTAGAACATAAAGAAGTTGTTTTAGTAAGATGTGGAATAGGAAAAGTAAATGCAGCTCTTTGTAGCCAAATTCTTATAAGTGAATTTGAAGTAGATGCAGTGATTAATACAGGTGTTGCAGGAGCCTTACAGGATGAATTAGATGTATCGGATATTGTTATATCTATAGATACATTGTATCATGATTTTGATGTAACTGCATTTGGACATGAATTAGGGATGATCCCTAGAATGGAAACATCTATATTTAGAGCAGATGATAGATTAATTGATGCTGCGTATCATTCTAGTGTAGCCAATGTGAAAGATCATAAGGTTTTAAAAGGAAGAGTTGTGTCTGGAGATATATTTGTAAGCAGTAAAGAAATAAAAGAAAAATTAGTAAATAAACTAAATGGATATTGTACAGAGATGGAAGGTGCAGCGATTGGACACACTTGCTTTGTAAATAATATTCCCTTTGTCATCATAAGAGCAATGTCTGATAAAGCAGATGGAAGTGCAGATGTGAATTTCAATGAATTTGTTCATAAAGCAGCACATAACTCAAAAAACATTGTGTTAAATATGCTTAAAAATATATAAAAGCCTATTATTAAGTTTGAAAAGAGAAAGGAGAGAGTGACCTTAATTTAGGTAACTCTCATTCCGCTATTTCCTCTTTGAAGACCAGTAAACCCTGTACGAACTAACTCTACGATCCCATAAGGTGCTATTACCTCAGTAAAGGCTGAAAGTTTTTCGGCATCTCCTGTTAATTCAATGGTTAGTGTTTCTGTAGATACATCTATTATTTTTGCTCTAAATATATTCACTGTTTCATGAATAGAAGGTCTTTGATGGGCATTTGCTTTTACTTTTATCAATATTAACTCTCTATACACTGACTTTTCAGGTTTTAATTCTGTCACCTTAATGATATCAACAAGCTTGTTTAATTGTTTTTTTATTTGTTCTAGAGTATATTCATCACTAGTTACTACGATAGTCATACGAGAAATTTTTGGATTTTCAGTTTCCCCAACGGAAAGACTATCTATGTTATATCCTCTTCGCGTAAATAGACCGGCCACTTTACTAAGAACTCCTGAGTGATTTTCAACCAAAATCGATAAGATGTGTTTATTCATAAAAGTTCCTCCTTTACAGTGTACTAAAATCTGGGTCTACCATACATTCTATAAGAGATGCTTTTTTGCTTTCAAGGGCTTTCATTAATGCTTTTTCAAAGGCTTCATTGGAATGTACCCTGTGGGCAGACAAATCATAAGCCATGGCAATTTGAATAAAATCAGGGTTGAATTTAAAATCTATTCCAAAATAACTATTTTTTCCATAGGCGTTATATTGAAGTTCTCGAACCATACCCAATCGATGGTTATTAAAGAGCAGGATAATAATATTTAAATGATTTTCCGATAGAGTTGCCAATTCACTCAAAGGCATTTGTATTCCACCATCTCCAACAACACAAATTACTTTTTTATTTGGAGAAGCTAGTTTTGCACCTATAGCAGCAGGAAGAGAATATCCCATGGTCCCTAAACCTCCAGAAGCAAGAAATTTTCTACTTCCTTTCATTTCAAAATAATGAGCAGTCCATATCTGATTTTGTCCTACATCTGCTGTAACGATTGCATCTTCGTCTATTATATTTGATAAAAATTTCAAAGCTTTTTTAGGATGAACAAAGTTTTTATCTAAAAATATTTCTGTTTCATCATTTTTTTTCCATTCATTAATTTGATTAATCCACTCCTTTGTTTCCAAAGGAGGGATAAACTCGATAAAAGTCTGTAAGATATTTTTTGCATCTCCAATAATAGGAATAGTGGTGTCCACATTTTTTCCTACTTCAGCAGGGTCGATATCAATATGGATAATATCTGTACTTTCCTTTATACCATTAAAGCCAGCAGTTACTCGATCTCCTATTCTTGCACCAAGAATCATTAATAAATCTGCTTCTTCTACAATCTTATTGGAATAAGCATGACCATAGGAACCTACCATTCCAACATAATAAGGAGAATCCAACGGCAGAGCACCAATTCCCATTAGGGTATGAACAACCGGAATTTTACCTTTTTGTGCAAAATCATTTAACTCCTTACAAGCATTTGCAGATAATATTCCACCACCTACGCAAATTAAGGGCTTTTTGCTATTTTTAAGCTTTCTCAAAGCTCTTTTAATTTGTCCTATATGTCCTTTGTATGTGGGTTTATAACCTATAATATTGACTTTTTCAGGATAATCAAACTTAATTACTTCTCTTTGAATATCCACAGGAATATCTATAAGCACCGGACCCGGTCTTCCGCTTGAAGCAACATAAAAGGCTTCTTTGATTACCCTAGGAATATCTTTAGCATCTTTAATTAAATAATTGTGTTTTGTAAAAGGTTCAGTAGCCCCTATAATATCTGCTTCCTGGAATACATCTTTTCCGATATAAGTAGAGTTTACTTGTCCTGTAATAATAACAAGAGGAATAGAATCCATATAAGCAGTAGCAATTCCAGTAATTAAATTTGTAGCACCAGGACCAGAAGTTGCAATGCAAACTCCTGTTTTTCCACTTGCCCTAGCATACCCGCTAGCATTGTGGGGTGCAGACTGTTCATTTCTAACTAATACATGTTTTATGGTAGAATTTCTTAAAGATTCATAGAGTGGGAGCAGCGCGCCACCAGGGTATCCAAAAACAAGATTAACATTTTCTTTTTCTAAACATTTTATAATTCCATCTGAAGCTTTCATAGCTCACTCCCTCTCTTTTTTTAAAAATTTGATCTCGTTTTTCGAATGAGAAAACAAGATATAATGTCACCTATTGTAACAAAATATGGATGAACGTGTCAAATGTTTTTTAAAGAAAATTCAGAAAAAATAGACAATAGATAAGAAAAAATGTATACAAAATACTGAATTTTTACATATAAAAAATGATTTATAAAAAATTAAAAATATTCAGAAAATAATATTGACATTTAACCCCTACCTTGATAAAATACAAAACCATATAGTAAAACTTAAAAACGGAAATGCGATGAAAGAGAGCGTATTTTTATTAGGTAGTTTCAGAGAGTCGGTGGATGGTGTGAACCGATACTACAGAAAAATACTACTCACTCTGGAGCAGGATCTTTGAAAAAATAGTAGAAGATCAATGGATGCCCCATTATAGGCTAGGGTTTGATTGAACCTGAAATAAGTGGTTTTTGTTTTATGCAAAAACAAGTAAGGTGGTACCACGGGAAAAATATACCTCGTCCTTAAATTATATTTAAGGGCGAGTTTTTTTTGAAAATAAATTAAAGGAGGAATAAACATGGGAAAGCAGATAAAAATATTCGATACTACATTAAGAGATGGAGAGCAGTCACCTGGATGTAGTATGAATCTACAAGAAAAAATAGAGATGGCAAAGCAACTAGAACGTATGAAGGTAGATGTTATAGAAGCTGGATTTGCTATTGCATCAAAAGGAGATTTTGTTTCTGTACAAGAAATTGCAAAAAATATATCTTATTCTATAGTAGCAAGCTTATCAAGAGCATTGCAAAAGGATATTGATGCTGCATGGGAGGCTGTAAAATATGCTAAAAGACCAAGAATACACACTTTTATTGCCACATCAGATATTCATATGCAATATAAATTAAGAATGAAGCCAGAGGAAGTTTTAGAAAATGCAGTAAATATGGTGAAATATGCAAAAAAAAATTGTGAAGATATTGAATTTTCAGCAGAGGATGCAACAAGAAGTAATCCAGAATTTTTAGCAAAATTATTTGAAAAAGTTATTGAGGCAGGGGCTACTGTTATTAATATCCCCGATACAGTGGGCTATACAACGCCAGATGAATATTATCATTTCATCAAAAATATAAGAGAGAATGTAAAAAATATAGATAAAGCGGAAATATCTGTTCACTGCCATAATGATTTAGGGCTTGCTGTTGCAAACACTTTAGCTGCTATAAAAGCTGGAGCTACACAAGCAGAATGCACTATAAATGGAATTGGAGAAAGAGCAGGGAATGCAGCATTAGAAGAAATTGTAATGGCAATGCATACGAGAAAAGATATTTTGGATCTTTCTTGTAATGTAGATACAAAGCAAATCATACGTTCCAGCAAGCTTTTAACCAATATAACAGGGGTACGTGTACAGCCTAATAAGGCCATAGTGGGAATAAATGCTTTTGCACATGAATCAGGTATTCATCAGCATGGTGTCATCCAAGAAAGAAGCACTTATGAAATTATGACACCAGAGTCTATAGGCCTTTTTGAAAACAGGATGGTTCTTGGAAAACATTCAGGAAGACATGCTTTTGAAGAAAGAACAAAGCTATTAGGATACACCTTAACAAAAGATGAAATAAACAATGCATTTATTCGCTTTAAGGAATTAGCAGACAAAAAGAAAGTCGTCTACGATGAAGATATAGAGGCAATGATAGCAAAGGATGCTATTGAAATGCCAAAAATATATGAATTAAAAAGATTTGTAATTAATAGTGGAAATACGATAACAGCAACCGCTTCTATTGTTTTGAACAAAGAAGAAAAAGAAATGGAAGAAGCATCAACAGGAGATGGTCCAGTAGATGCAGCATTCAAAGCAATTGAAAAGATTGTTGGAATAGATCTTGTTTTAGAAGATTATGCTCTTCGTTCTGTTACAGAAGGAAAAGATGCACAGGGAGAAGCAACAGTGAGAATCAGTAGTAATAATAAGATTTATACAGGAAGAGGACTTAGTACAGATGTTGTTGAAGCAAGTATAAATGCGTATGTCAGCGCAGTAAATAAAATACTGCATGAAATAAAATAATAAAAATAACGAGGAGGAATTAAAAATGACAAAGATGTATTATGAAAAGGATGGAAATTTAGAAATATTTAAGGGAAAGAAAATTGCGATTATAGGATATGGAAGCCAAGGGCACGCTCATGCACTTAATTTAAAGGAAAGTGGATTAGAGGTAGTGGTTGGGTTATACAAGGGAAGTAAATCTTGGGATAAAGTAAAGGAAAATGGATTAGAGGTTATGGAAGTTGCACATGCAGTAAAGGAAAGCAGTGTGATTATGATTTTAGTACCAGATGAAAAACAAAAAAGCATTTATGAAGAACATATCAAACCAAATTTAAAAGATGGGGATGCTTTAGCTTTTGCTCATGGATTTAATATACATTTTAATCAAATTGTTCCACCAGAATATGTAGATGTTTTTATGGTTGCGCCAAAGGGACCAGGACATTTAGTTAGAAGAGTATATGAAGAAGGAAAAGGAGTTCCAGGACTTATAGCAATGTATCAAAATTATACTGGAAAGGCAAAAGAAATAGCCCTTGCTTATGCAAAAGGAATAGGTGCAACAAGAGCTGGGGTAATAGAAACGACTTTTAAAGAAGAGACAGAAACGGATTTGTTTGGAGAGCAAGCAGTACTTTGTGGAGGAGCGACAGAGCTGATAAAAGCAGGGTTTGATACTTTAGTAGAAGCTGGATATCAAAAGGAGATTGCATACTTTGAGTGTCTTCATGAATTAAAATTAATTGTAGATTTATTATATGAAGGTGGATTTGAAAAAATGCGTTACAGCATTAGTGATACAGCTGAATATGGGGATTATATGATTGGAAGAAGAATTATAACGGAAGAAACAAGAAAAGAAATGAAAAAAGTTCTAAGCGAAATTCAAGAAGGAAAATTTGCAAAAAATTGGATTACAGAAAATATGGGAAATAGACCTGTATTTAATGCTATAAAAAATAGAGAACTCAAGCATCCTATTGTAGAAGTTGGAAAAAATTTAAGAAACATGATGGATTGGATTGATAAAAAATAGGGGGGAACATTCTTATGGGAATGACGATGACGCAAAAAATATTAGCAGACCATGCTGGATTGGAGAAAGTAAGACCTGGAGAATTTATAGAGGTAAACTTAGATATGGTACTTGGAAATGATATTACAACACCTGTTGCTATAAAGGAATTTGAAAAAATGGGAGGAGATAAGGTGTTTGATCAGAATAAAATATCTATTGTTCCAGATCACTTTACACCTAATAAGGACATAAAAAGTGCAGAGCAGTGCAAAAGAGTTCGTGAATTTGTTTGTGAAAAAAAAATTCACAATTATTTTGAAATAGGAGAAATGGGAATAGAACATGCACTCCTTCCTGAAAAGGGACTAGTAGTAGCAGGAGATGTAGTAATTGGAGCAGATTCACATACTTGTACCTATGGTGCCCTAGGGGCATTTTCTACAGGCATAGGAAGCACAGATATGGGAGCTGGAATGGCAACAGGAAAATGCTGGTTTAAAGTTCCTTTAGCATTAAAGTTTATATTAAAAGGAAAACCACAAGAATGGGTAAGTGGAAAGGATATTATTCTTCATATTATAGGAATGATTGGAGTAGATGGAGCCTTATATAAATCCATGGAATTTATGGGGGACGGTATACAGTATTTATCTATGGATGATCGCTTTGCCATGGCGAATATGGCAATTGAAGCAGGAGGAAAAAATGGAATTTTTATTGTAGATGATAAAACAATAGAATATATAAAAAATCATTCTACAAAAGAATATAAAATATATAAACCAGATGAAGATGCAGCATACGAAAAAATATATGAAATAGATTTAAGTAGGATAAAGCCAACGGTTTCTTTTCCCCATCTTCCAGATAATACAAGGAGCATAGAAGAAGTTGGAGAGATAAAAATAAACCAAGTAGTAATTGGATCTTGCACCAATGGTAGATTGGAAGATTTAAGAGTAGCAGCAAAAGTATTAAAAGGAAGAAAAGTAGCAAAAGGAGTAAGAACTATTATATTTCCAGCAACACAAAAAATTTATTTAAACGCAATAAAAGAAGGATTGATAGAGATATTTATAGAAGCTGGAGTTGCAGTGAGCACCCCTACTTGTGGACCTTGCCTTGGGGGGCATATGGGAATTCTTGCAAAGGGTGAACGATGTATTGCAACAACAAATCGTAATTTTGTTGGAAGAATGGGACATCCAGAGTCGGAAGTATATTTATCTAGTCCCGCTGTAGCAGCGGCCTCTGCTGTAACGGGTAAAATTACAAATCCTAAGGATTTAGAATAGGAGGAAGTTATGATAAAAAAGGGAAGGGTCTTTAAATATGGAGACAATGTGGATACGGATGTGATTATACCAGCAAGATACTTAAATACATCTTCTCCAGAAGAGTTAGCAAAATATTGTATGGAAGATATTGATGAAAGCTTTTCAAAAAAAGTAAAAGAAGGAGACATTATCGTAGGAGGAAAGAATTTTGGGTGTGGATCTTCTAGAGAACATGCGCCTATTGCCATTAAGGCATGCAAGGTATCTTGTGTAATAGCAAGCACTTTTGCGAGAATTTTTTATAGAAACGCATTTAATATTGGTCTTCCTATTCTAGAATGTGAAGAAGCAACGAATAAAATAGAAGATCAAGATGAAATAGAAGTAGATTTCAAGATGGGAAAAATCCACAATCTCACGAAAAAAGAAAGCTATGATGCGCAGCCCCTGCCAACCTTTATGCAGGAAATCATCAATAAAGGTGGACTAATTCATTATATAAAAGACAAAGATTAGTTTGGAGGAATAAAAATGAACTTTAATATAGCGGTTATAAAAGGAGATGGGATAGGCCCAGAGGTTATAAAGGAAACGGTTCTTGTATTAAATAAAATAGGAGAAAAATTTAATCATATTTTTCATTTTACAGAAGCTTTAGCAGGAGGATGCGCTATTGATGAAAAAGGAGAGTATCTTCCAAAAGAAACCATTGAGGTTTGTAAAAAAAGTGATGCTGTTTTATTAGGTGCTGTTGGGGGACCTAAATGGGACAATCTTTCTGGTGATAAAAGACCAGAAAAGGCACTGCTTCATCTAAGAAAAATTTTAGAATTATATGCAAATCTTCGACCAGCAATTTTATTTGAACCTTTAAAAGAGGCATCTCCTTTGAAGGATGAAATAATAGGAAAAGGTATTGATATTTGTGTGGTTAGGGAGCTAACTGGTGGAATATACTTTGGAGAAAAAGGAAGCAAAGAAAATGGGAAAAAAGCTTATGATATAGAAAGCTATAGTGAAGAAGAAGTAAAGCGAATTGGAAAAAGGGCATTTGAAATGGCAAGAAAAAGAAAGAAAAAAGTAATTAGTATAGATAAAGCTAATGTATTAGAAAGTTCTAGACTTTGGAGAAGGGTTATAGAAGAAGTAGGAAAAGAATATGAAGATGTAGTTTTAGAGCATATGTATGTAGATAATGCATCTATGCAGCTTATTAAAAATCCCCATCAATTTGATGTAATTGTAACTACCAATATGTTTGGAGACATTTTATCGGATGAAGCGAGTATGATTACAGGATCTATTGGAATGCTCCCATCTGCAAGTTTAGGAAAAGATAGTATAGGAATGTATGAACCCATTCATGGCTCTGCGCCAGATATAGCAGGAGAAAACAAAGCAAATCCAATTGCTACTATATTATCTGCTGCTATGATGCTAAGGCACTCATTTAATTTAGAAAAAGAAGCAAATGCTATAGAGGAAGCAGTTACAAAGGTTTTGAATAAAAACTATCGAACAATGGATATCATGAGTAATGGAATGAATTTGGTTGGAACAAAGGAAATGGGAAGATTAATAATAAAAGAAATATAGAAAAACCACCTGCCAAAAGCAGGTGGTTTTTCTATAAATTATTTCAAATGATATTTATAAGGATATACCTCATCTACTCTTTTGCCTAATTTATCTGCAAAATTTTCAGGTTCAAATTCTTTTATAATTTTACCATCTTTATAAATTTTTGTATTCCATACTTTTCCATCTTCTCGCAATAAAATTTCAGCAGGATAAATGGTTCCATCATCAAACTCTATTTTTCCTTTTATCCACGGCATAAACAATTCCTCCTTTTTTAGATTAAATATATTTTTACCTTCCTTCAATGAATTATGATTATAAAAATATGGATTTAAATTTTCACTATATTTAGGCATAACACACATGGGTAATAGAATAAATATATGAAGGGATAAGTTTATTTATAAAGGGATGGCTTTTAGGATAGAGGAGGATAAAAAATGCATGATACTTTTTTGCTAGAAAAAATTTTTCAATCCCTTAAAGGGATTTGTCATGAAAATAATATAAAAAAAATAAATGCTATATCATTTATTACTAGTATGGATAGTCATTTAGATGAATTTAAGATATGTGAATATTTTAAAATAAACAAAAGCCAATTAATAGGAGAATGGACGAAAATTCAAATTCAAAAACAAGAGTTACAAGAACATACAGCTATTGTTCATAGTATTGAAGGAGAATTTATTGAAGATAAGGTATGATTACCATAATTGTAAGAAATACTATAAATAAAAAGGAAATATTTGAAGTAAAGATAAAAAACAGATATAATATAGAGAGTATACAAAATAAATAAAGACAAAGCGATGATGAAGAATAGTAGGTATAAACAAACGTTAAAGCGATTTGGGAAAGGTGAGAGCCCAAAACGATAGGTTATATTGAATGGACTTAGGAGCTTAAATCTGAAATAATAGTAGGATTTAACGGGTATCCTTCGTTAAAGGATAAAGTGGACAATTGTCAACTAGAGTGGTACCACGGGATCATATCTCGTCTCTAATTTTATATAGAGGCGGGATTTTTTTGTATAACAAAAAGATAAAGGAGGATTTTTTATGAATGAAAAAAAAGTTATATTCAGTGGAGCGCAGCCATCAGGCAAATTAACCCTTGGAAATTATATAGGAGCACTTAAGAACTGGGTATCTCTACAAGATCAGTACAATTGTTACTATTGTATAGTAGATTTACATGCAATTACAGTACCACAAGTAGCAAAAGATTTAAGAAGAAATTCGTTAGAAGCACTTGCGCAATATATTGCAAGTGGGTTAGATCCAGAAAAAAATACTATATTCATTCAATCTCATGTGAGTGCTCATGTAGAGCTTGCATGGATTTTAAATACTATTTCTTATATGGGTGAACTAAACCGAATGACTCAATTTAAAGAAAAGTCTCAAAGAAGTGAAGCAAATTTAAATGCAGCATTATTTACATATCCAGTGCTAATGGCTTCAGACATTTTATTATATCAAACAGAATTAGTTCCAGTAGGAGAAGATCAAAAACAACATTTAGAGTTGGCTAGAAATTTAGCACAAAGATTTAATAACAAATATAGTGAAACCTTCAAGGTTCCAGAATCGTATATACCTAAAGTAGGTGCGAGAATTATGAGCCTTCAAGAGCCTATGAAGAAAATGTCCAAATCGGATGAAAATGAAAATGCTTACATTGGATTAGTTGAAGAAGCAGATTCTATCGTGAGAAAAGTAAAAAGAGCAGTAACAGATTCCATAGGAATTGTGAAATACGCTGATGAACAACCTGGAATTAAAAATTTAATGAATATTTATTCTAAGCTTTCTGGAAAAAACACAGAAGAAATAGAAAAGATGTATGAAGGCAAGGGGTATGGGGAATTTAAAAATGATGTAGCACAGGTTATAGTAGAAGGACTAAGACCAGTAAGAGAAAAATATGAGGATTTATTGAAAAATAAAGATTATCTAGAGAAAATCTATATTCAAGGAGCAGACAAGGCAGAACGAGCAGCTAGAAAAACTTTAAGAAAAGTATATAAAAAGGTAGGTTTGATTGAAAGAAAATATTTATAATATAATGAGATTTTTAATTTATTTTTAAGAAGATAAAGCCCTTTTCATAGAAACTATGATAATAAAAGGGCTTTATTTTATTGATTTTTTTAGGAAATAAAGGATTATTTGTTTATATTTTTTAATATGTTCTTTGCTTTATAATCAGCGTAATTAAATTCTTGCCAATGATTCATTTTATCTAGGCTCTTTTTTGTCTTCTTCAAATATTCTTTTACAGAAGAAACTATCTCTGGATTTTTTGATTCTAATAACCGAGTGATTTCAGGAATTGCATCAGAGGGTAATACTTCTAAGTAATTCATATCAATGTTACCTGTTTTAAAATAACGATCAATATTATTTTTTGCAATTAAAGCGTCTATGCTAACGTAATTCAAAGCAGTATAAAAGAAAAGGATTGTTATAATATATATTTTGGTTAAATTAAATTCAGGTCTAAATATATAGATGAAGGTTTGTAATAACAAAAGTGATTCTATAAATAGGAAAAAATAAACAAAAATCCTTAAATAGGTGTATCCGTAATTTTGCTCATAAAGATGCATCCTATAAAAAGAAGAATAAATCATAATGTAAGTGCAAGCACCCATAAGAAATACAAGATTTCGTATCCATATATAAAGTTTCTTATTATCTTTATTTACTTGGAATAAAGTGTAAAGAATAACGCTAAAGTTTAATAAACTGACAACGAGAAGCTCAAAAAATCCTCGCCTTGCATATGCTGCATAATTGAAATGTCTAGGAAGAAATAGGTCCCCTATAAACAAATATTTAAATTGAATGATAGAGAAAATAATGTATAAAAGATTCATCATAATTAAAACAGTAATTAAAATAATAGGATCACAAAGCTTTTGATTTTTTTCTTTTTGAAAAAAAGTTCTTCTTTAAGATTATCTTTTTTTTGATTAGGGCTAGAAAGAAATAAGCTACAGATATAACTGTAAGCATAAGTAGCTACAAAAAGAATAAGGATGACTTGAAAAAGACCTTTACTAAAATTTTTATTCTTAAAAAAGGTAGCAATTAAGTTTGGATACCCCTGAAGCATTTTATGAAAGATCATATCTGCTGAGGCAAGGAGGCTTATGAGAATAAAAAGAATAGGAAAGGAAATCAATAATCCTATTAAAACTTTTCGAATAGTTTCATTTTTTTCTTTCTTTTCTTTTTTGGATAAGATTATTCTATATATAAATTGGTAGGGTCTTGAAAAATATTCAAAAGGAGAAAAGATAGTAGGTATAATTTTTTTAAAAAAAGAAGGTTTATCCCAATCCTTCTTTTCCTTTTTGATTAATAAAAGTGACATGCTCACAAATAAGAGAATAATGAGTATAAAATTAAAAAAGCGAAATATTATATTTTTACTTAGAAAAAAATTAAAAGATAATAATCCAATAAAAATACTGATATACCAAGTTTTTTCTTTTTTGAAAAGATCTATGCTCTTTATATAGGAGATAAAAAATAAGAAGATACATCCTATAAATAGAGGAAAAGAAATGCCCCAGGTTTTATTATAAAATAAAAAATTATAGAGTAATCCTAATAATAAGCTATATAAAAGAAGTTGTTTTTCATTTTTCATCTGACATTTCCTCCATATCATAATCTTTTACATATTCTAAAAGGTCTCCAGGTTGACAATTTAAAGCTTCACAGATGGCTTCTAGGGTGGAAAATCGAATTGCTTTTGCCTTATTATTTTTTAAAATAGATAAATTTGCGTTAGTAATGCCTATTTTTTCAGCAAGTTCAGAGGAACGCATTTTTCTCTTTGCCATCATTACATCTAAATTTATAATAATGCCCATTATATACCTCCTTTATATGGTCAAATCGTTTTCTTCTTTCACTACAATGGCTTGTCGAAATACTTCTGCTAAAATAATAGAAAATAGTCCAGCAATAATAAATACCATAATGACGATAAGGGTCATAAAGGAATTTAAAAGAAAAATCTTAGAAATGTAGCAAGCTGAGATTAGAAAACAAAAAAGACCAATTTTATCTAAACTTTTCACATTATCTATCATAAAAGGATCTTTTCTTTCTAAGGTTTTAAATATTTTTCTTACTTCATATACGAGCATTAAACAAAAAATACCTGTAATTGCGATGAGTGCTAATAAATAAAAGTATATTTTATCGTTTAAATAAACGAAAGAAGATTGTAAATACCATTTTAAGGATTTGGGTAGGCTAATAAAAATGCCTATCCCGCCTATAAAAATTAGATCTAAAAGAATTTTCACTTTTTGAGACAAGGAATTTTCTCCTAATATTTTCATAAAATTTCCTCCTAACATTAAATTTGATTTTAGTATACTAAAGTTTTTTGAAAATATCAATATTTTTTTATCGAAAAACAATAAAAAAATATTTAAAAATAATAAATATACTATTTTGTTTTAATGAATAAAGGAATATGAACTTATTTGAAGAATGAGTAAAGTATGAAATGTTTTTTATTTACTATAAAGTATTTTAAATGAATTATTTCACATAATATCTTATATAATAATTTTTTTAATAGGGGGAAAACTAATTGAAAGAAGATAGATTGGAAAAAATAGAAAAAAAAATAGATGCTTTGGCGCATACAATGGAAAAAACTAGATTAAATGAGTATATAAACTTAATAGAGCGTCCATGGCGACTGATCTATATTAATTTTATTGCAGGACTTGCCAAAGGACTTGGAACTGCAATAGGATTAACCGTACTTGCAGCTATAGTTTTTTATATGTTAAAAAGCTGGGTAAATTTACCTCTCATTGGGGAATTTATCGCAAGATTATTAGATGTGATTGAAAATTACAGGTAGGAGGATATTATGAATTTGAATTACTATAAAGAGATGCTTATAAAAGAAAAAAAAAGAGTAACAAACTTAATAGAAGAAGTAGATGATAATACAGTATATGGAGGAGAGAAAACCCATGTTAGTATGAGAGAAAATACGGGAGAGCTTTCTGGATATGATAATCATCCAGGGGATTTAGGAACAGAGGTTTTTATGGCAGAGATGCAAATGAATTTAAGAGATAATGAAAAATCAAGATTATACCAAATCAATACGGCACTAGATAAAATAAATAATGGAACATATGGAACTTGTGAGGGGTGTAACAACAAAATAGAAGAAGAAAGATTAGACATTGTTCCAGAGGCTTCTTTATGTGCTCATTGTGCAAAAGAGTATAACAAAATTTATAAAGATCAGGATTATAGACCTGTAGAAGAAGAACTTTTAGATAAAAGAGATTATTTTTATAGCGATATTCTTGAAGATTTGGCAGATTTAAATAGAAATGAAGAACATGATGCGGTGGAAGATGATTTTTAAAAGAAAAATAAAATTCATGAATTTCCATACTCTTTTTATACAGCAGAAGAATATGGAAATTTGTAATTTTTTGAAAACTAAGCAAATAACTTAATTAAATGAAGAAGTGTTGTTATAATTTGTTAGTAATTGACTAAAACAGATGATTATATTTTTAAAAATAAAGGAATAGAGTATTAAAAAGAATAATTTCTAAGGGGGTATATTGAGTGAGAAGAAATTCAAAAAAATTAATTACTTTTATTCTTTCTTTATTTCTTGTTTTGAATATAACTTTATTCAATGTACATGCTGTAGAAAATGAAGGAAAAGTGAAAAATGTCATTATGCTTATTCCTGATGGAACCAGTATTACTCATACTACTATTGCAAGATGGTATAATGGAGGAGCGCCTCTTGCTATGGATGAAATAGCTTGTGGACTTTCAAGAACTTATCCATCTGATGCAGCTATATCTGATTCTGCTCCTGGAGCAACAGCTCTTGCTGCAGGATATAAATCCCATACTGGATTCATTAGTGTTCTACCTGATATAGCAGATATGCCAGGACTAGAGACAATTAAGGAAGAAGATAAAAGAAAACCATTAGCGACTGTTTTAGAAGGAGCAAAGTTTTTAGGTAAATCTACTGGAATTATTGCAACAAGCAATATTCAACATGCTACACCAGCAGCTTTTTCTTCACATTATCCTGATAGAAATGCATACGAAATATTAGGAGAACAGCAAGTTTATAACAATTTAGATGTAGTATTAGGAGCAGGATCAAAATACCTAAAATCGGAAATAAGACAAGATAAAGAAGATCTAATTACTGTACTAAAAGAAAAAGGATATGATTATGTAACAACCCCAGAAGAAATGAAAAAATCAATTGCAAGTAAGCTTTGGGGAATGTTTGATGAAAATGAAATTGCATATGAATTTGATAGAGACCCAAAAGTACACCCAAGTCTATCTGAAATGACAACAAAAGCCATTGATGTGCTTTCTAAAAACGAAAAGGGATTTTTCTTGATGGTAGAAGGAAGTAAAGTAGACTGGGCATCTCATGCAAATGATCCAATAGGTGTAATTAGTGAAGTTTTAAGCTTTGATAAGGCAGTAAAGGTTGCTTTAGATTTTGCTAAGAGCAATAAAGATACAGTGATAATTGTAGTTGCAGATCATGGTAATGGTGGAATGAGCATAGGAGATTCAAGCTTAGATAAAGGATATGATAAAGAACCATTAAAATCCTTTATTGATCCTTTGAAAAAAGCAAAAAATACTGCCTATGCAGTGGAAAAGATGTTTAATCAAGATTATTCTAATGTAAAAAAAGTGATGGAAACATATTATGGAATAAATGATTTAACACAAGATGAATTAAAGGCCATAAAAGAAAAGAAAAAGAACATTATAGGACATATCATCAGCAAAAGAGCGCATATTGGATGGACTACAGGAGGACATACAGGGGAAGAAGTTGCTCTTTATATATATCATCCTCAAAATATAAGATTAACAGGAGTAGTATCAAATACAGATATAGCAAAATATATGGCAAAAGTGCTAGGTGTTAATTTAGAGGAATTGAACAAGAATTTATTTGTATCTGCAAAAGAAACCTTTGAAGGAAAAGGTGCAACTGTAATATGGGATGATAGAGATGTAAATAATCCTGTAGTAGTTGTGAAAAAAGGAAATGATACATTAAAACTTCCAGTGTATAAGAATATAGCGTATCTTAATGATAAGATCATAGAAATGAAAGGACTTACTATATTTAATGGAATAAAAACATATGTACCACAAGAAGCAATAGATTTAATTCCATAGAAAAATAAAAAAGTCTCGTATTGTTTTTGCTTGAAAATAATATTGGGACTTCTTTTTTATTTCTCTATGGAGAAGGTTTTAAATAAAGGGATTTTTATGATATAATCTTATTTATTATTGCATAAACAGGAGGTATTTTTGTGAATCTAATTTTAATCTTATTTTTTATTGCAGTAGATCAAATTTCTAAACACTTTGCCTTAAAGGAGTTATCTAGAGTAGAATCTATTCCGGTTATTCCAAATATTTTCCATCTTACTTATGTGGAAAATAGAGGAGCAGCCTTTGGTATTCTCCAAAATCAAAAATGGTTTTTTGTAGTTGTGGCTGTAGTTGTTACTGTGTTTATTTTATATTACTTATTTACAAATAAAGATTTAGATATTTATACAAAATTATCCTTGATTCTTATTTTATCAGGAGCGATAGGAAATGTAATAGATAGGGTAAGGTTTGGTTTTGTAGTAGATTTTTTTGATTTTAGGATATGGCCTGTCTTTAATGTAGCCGATATATGCGTTGTAATAGGAGGAATACTGCTTTCTTATAGCATACTCTTTAAGAAAAATTAGGAGGAAAAGATGAACATAAGAGAATTTATTGTTTTAGAAGAAGAAGAAGGAAATAGATTAGATGTATATTTATCTAGCGAACTTGGAGAAATGTCAAGATCTTATATTCAAAAGCTCATAAAAGAAGAAGCAGTGAAAGTAAATGGAAAACTTGAAAAAGCAAAATATTTGGTAAAAGAGGATGATAAAGTAGAAATACATATACCAGCACCAAAAATATTAGAAATCACACCAGAAAATATACCGATAGATATTGTTTATGAGGATGAAGATGTTTTAGTGGTGAATAAAGCTCAAGGAATGGTGGTGCATCCTGCTCCAGGAAATTATACGAAAACCTTGGTGAATGCTGTCTTATATCATTGTAAGGACAAATTATCCTCTATAAATGGGATAATCAGACCTGGAATTGTGCATAGAATAGACAAGGATACTTCTGGTCTTTTAATGATTGCTAAAAATAATCATGCCCATAATTTTTTAGCAGATCAGTTAAAAGAGCACAGTATTACAAGAAAATATGAAATGATCTGTCATAGCGTGATAAAAGAAGAAGATGTAACGGTAAATGCACCTATCGCAAGAAATCCATCGGATCGATTAAAGATGGGAGTAGTTTATGGTGGAAAAGAAGCGATCACTCATTTTCATGTGTTAAAAAGATTTCAGCACTATACTTATGTACAGGCACAGCTTGAAACTGGAAGAACCCATCAAATAAGAGTACATATGTCTTATAAGAAGCATCCTCTTTTGGGAGATCCTTTGTATGGACCTAAAAACAGTAAATTTAATTTAAATGGACAGGTTTTACATGCAAGAACTCTTGGTTTTATTCACCCAAGGACAAAAGAATATATGGAGTTTACATCTGATCTTCCGGATTATTTTCAAAAACTATTAAAAATACTTGATTAAGTTTATTTAAAATGATATAATTTATAAAGGATGAAAACACCTTTAATATCAGTCCAGAGAGGCTGGCAAGGGCTATAGTAGATTTATTAGGTATGCTATAACTTCTTGCCATGAGTAAGAAGTTTTTTTTATGGAGGTGTGGTAATTGAAAGAAAAAGCACAATTAATGGATGAAAAGGCGATTATGAGAGCCATCACTAGAATTAGCCATGAAATTATAGAAAAAAATAAAGGAATAGAAGATGTTGTTTTAGTTGGAATTAAAACAAGAGGAGTTCCTTTAGCAAATAGAATAGCAGAAAAAATAGAATCTATAGAAGGAAAAAAAGTTAAAATAGGAGAAGTAGATATCACTTTATATAGAGATGATTTAACGAAAGAAGATATTGATCCAATTATTCACGGTTCAAGTATTCCTTTTAATATAAATGAAAAAACGGTAATTTTAGTAGATGATGTTTTATATACAGGAAGAACCGTTAGAGCTGCCATGGATGCTGTCATGGATATTGGAAGACCTAGAGCAGTTCAGCTTGCAGTACTTGTGGATCGAGGACATAGAGAACTACCAATAAGAGCAGATTATGTAGGCAAAAATGTACCTACTTCAAGTAGCGAAATTATTAGTGTAAAACTTGATGAGATTGACGGTCAAAATTATGTTTCTATAAATGAAAATTAAATAAGGTTATTTTAACCTTTTAATTTAGTCCAGAGAGGCTGAAAAAGGGAGAAGAAGTTCTCCCTCCTTAAAAAATAGAAGGAGGTATTTTTATGTCAGATAAAGTATTAAATCCATCCGTTAACAAATCTTTAGATGCATTACAAACTGCAAAAAAGGCAGTTTTAGCACTTCAACATTTACTTGCCATGTTTGGAGCAACAGTTCTTGTTCCAATCTTAACAGGACTTGATCCATCTGTTTCTTTAATATCAGCAGGAATTGGTACATTAGTATTTCATCTTGTAACAAAAGGCATGGTTCCAGTATTTTTAGGTTCAAGCTTTGCATTCATACCCGTAATTCTTACGGTAAAGGAAATATACCATGGAGATTTAACCTATGCACAAGGTGGAATTGTAGTAGCAGGAATTTTATATATGATCATGTCTGCTATCGTGAAAAAAGTTGGAGTAGAGAAGGTGAAGAAATACTTCCCAGCACAAGTTACAGGACCAATGATCGTAGTAATTGGATTAAATCTTGTACCAGTAGCTTTTGGAATGGCATCTGGAAACTTTGTAGTTTCTACTATCACCCTTTCAATAGCACTTGGAATCACTTTCTTTACAAAAGGATTTATAAGACAACTTGCAATACTCATTGCGGTGGTGATTGGATATGGAATATCTCTACAAATGGGACTTGTAGATACAAATGTAATGAAAGAAGCAGCTTGGGTTGCTATGCCAAAATTTACAATGCCTAAATTTGAAATTGGAGCAATTGCAATTATCGCTCCAGTGGTACTAGCAGTATTCATGGAGCATATAGGAGATATTACAACCAATGGGGCTGTAGTTGGAAAAAACTTTATTGAAAACCCAGGTTTAAATAGAACTTTAATTGGAGATGGACTTGCTACCATGATTGCAGGATTTTTGGGAGGACCAGCGAATACAACTTATGGAGAAAACACAGGAGTACTTGCCTTAACAAAGAATTATGACCCATCTATCCTTCGAATAACAGCAGTGTTTGCCATTATACTTGGATGTATTAGCAAGGTAGGAAGCTTTTTAAGAACTATACCAGTTCCAGTGATGGGCGGAATAAGTATTATGCTCTTTTCTATGATTTCCATCATAGGAGTAAAAACAATTAAAAACAGTGAAGTAAAGTTCAACCCTTCTAATATAATCATCATGGCTTCTATCTTAATCATAGGACTTGGTACAAACTACTTACAAGGAAAAGGAATATCTATTGGTATACCAGTCACTTCAACGATAAAAATAACGGGATTAAGCTTAGCAGCTATTGTTGGAATAGTTTTAAACAAGATGTTAAATAGAGAAAAAGCCGAAAATTAAAATTTCCGAGGAAATAGTAAAGCCTGTATATAAAAATATACAGGCTTTTGTTATAGACTTAAGCAGAAAATACATAGAAGCTTAAACTTTTCTTCGAATATTTTATTGTCCTGTTTTGTTCTTTTTTTAGCATTTTTTGTTTTCATTCCAGCTTGTCTTGATTTTTGAGATAAGTGTCTTTGAAATAATAATAAATCCATATTATCATTGGTATAAATGAGTCCATTTTGATTGATAGCATGGGCTTTTTTGGAAAGGGCCATGGCGGCTAATCCATAGTCTTGTGTGATAATAATATCTCCTTTTTCAGCTTTATTAATAAGTGCGATATCAACAGAATCTTTTCCTTTTGCAACAGTGACCACTGTTGAGTATCCGTCATCTAGTATATGACTTGTATCTATGAACATGAATACAGGTAGATTATAATCTTTTGCTATTTGGATGATGATGTTTTTTACAGGACATGCGTCTGCATCTACAAGAATTTTCATGATGATTTCCTCCTATTAGTATTTTATATTATTTTAACGATTATGAGAAAGGAAGTCAAAGAAAATACAAAACATAAAATGCTTTAATAAACTTTTTCTGAAATAATATCTAATTGTAGTGAGTATAAAAAGCAAAATAAAGAAAATTTATATGAATATGAAATAGATTAGTGAAGGATTAAATCCTAATATGACATCAGTTGTCATGTTATAACTGATATACTAAGATATAGCTTAGTGAGATAAGAACGGTTTTATTGTTATATAAAAGTGCATAAAATTTATTAATGAAGAGGGTGCATAATATGGATTTTATTCCTGCGAAAACAATAATATCAGGTTACAGTGCTAATAATCCTTGGTTTGGCAGCAATTATAATATGAATATTTACAAGGGGTGCTCTCATGGATGTATTTATTGTGATAGCCGTAGCGAATGTTATCATATAGAAAATTTTGATAAGGTGAGGGCAAAAGAAAATGCGCTTGCATTAATCGAAGGTGAGCTTAGATCAAAGCGGAAAACGGGCATTATTGGAACTGGTTCAATGAGTGACCCGTACAATCCATTTGAAAAGGAATTTAAACTAACTAGAGGAGCTTTGGAGCTTATTAATTATTACCGATTCGGCGTTTCTATTGCCACAAAAAGCAATTTAATCTTAAGAGATATTGATATTCTAAAAGTAATATCTCTACATTCTCCAGTGCTGATAAAGATGACAATTACAACCTATAACGATATGTTGTGTAAAAAAATTGAACCTAATGTGGCTACGTCATCAGATAGATTTGCGGTTATAAAAAAATTAACCGACAAAGGTATTTTTACAGGGATATTATTAATGCCAGTTCTTCCCTTTATAGAAGATAATGAAGAAAACATTATTAACATTATTAAACTTGCACATGAAAATGGAGCAAAGTTTATATACCCTGCTTTCGGTATGACCTTAAGAAAAAATCAAAGAGAATGGTATTATAGTAAGTTGGAAAAGCTCTTTCCTGGTATGAAAGAAAAATATGTCAAGCAATATGGAAATGCTTATGAGTGTCGCTCTCTAAAATCTAAAGAACTTTGGAATTTATTTCAAGGCGAATGTGAGCGACTAAAGATTCTGTTCAAAATGAAGGATATTATTAAAGCATATAAGCAAGGATATAAAAGTGAGCAGCTTTCCTTTTTTGATCAGATGAATTGAGATGCAAAGATAGTGGTGAATCTGTACAGCGATAGTTATAAATAAGTTAAGGAGGAAAGGATGTCTAAAGATAGAAGAACAAAGACAATAAGAAATTTTAATAATAGGAACATTGAAGTTGCTTTTTTTGACACATTACAAGACGCAAAAGAAAACATATTGGATTTGATATCGAGTGATTGTACTGTTGGAATCGGAAACTCAAAGACGTTAAAGAATATGAACATTTCACAGGAATTAATGAAGAGAGGGAATATAGTTTATGATAAGACCTTAGCTAAGGGGAAAGAAGAAATCAAAAAAGTGAAGAAAAAAGCTTTATTAACAGATTGGTATATAACAGGAACAAATGCCATTTCCGTAGATGGACATATTGTGAATATCGATCATAGTGGAAATAGAGTTGCAGCAATGGTTTTTGCTCCAGATAAAGTAATTATTGTGGTAGGAAAAAATAAGCTTTGCGAGACTTTAGAAGAGGCTATAAAAAGAGCAAGGAATATTTCAGCCTCATTAAATGCAAAACGATCAGGATATAGTCCCCCCTGTATACAGATGAAGCAATGTATAGATTGTAATACAAAGGATAGGGTGTGTTTTAATTTAGTGATTATCGAGGGACAATATGATAAAGAGAGAATGAAGATTTTTGTAGTAGATGAAGATTTAGGATTTTAATGGCTTTAAATGTTAAAATGAAAAATCCTGATTTTAATCAGGATTTTTCTACATTATTTTTTATCTTCACAACTTCCTCTTCAAGAGGAGTAACATAAATAGTGCTATTGGTCTCATAAATTACCATTCCAGGCTTTGCTCCATTTGGCTTTTTAATATTTTTCTTTTGGGTATAATCCACAGGAACTTGAGAAGACATTTTTCCTTTGCTAAAGTATGCAGCAAGAAGTGCTCCTTCTAATAAGGTGTTTTCTGGAATTTCCTTTCCTTCACTTTTTATGATCACATGAGAGCCGGGAATATTTTTTGTGTGCATCCAAATATCCTCTGAAACTGCCATTTTTAAGGTTAAATAATCATTTTGCTTGTTGTTTTTTCCTACATATATTTTAAAGCCATCAGAGGAGAGGAATTCGTAAGGATTTGTTTTTAGTTTATCCTTTTCTTTATTCTTACTATTTGCTTTTCCTCGTACATAGCCTTCCTTAATGAGCTCTTCTTTTATTTCTTCTAGTTCTTCTACATTTTCACAGTTACTGATATTTAAAAGGATATTTTCTAGGTAATCTACTTCTTCTTCTGAGATTTTTATCTGCTCTTTTATTTCAATGGCTGCATGCTTTAATTTATTATATTTTTTAAAGTATTTTTGTGCGTTTTCAGAAGGCGTTAGATTTTTATCTAGTTCTATGTTTATATTTTTTCCTTCTGGATCATAGAAATTTGTTACTTCTACTTTTTCCATTCCTTTTGTAATCCTATAAATATAGGAAGTGATGAGTTCTCCAGAAACTTTGTAAACACTAGCATTTTGAGATTCTAATAATTCTTCCTTTTGTTTTTTTAACTTATTATAAAGTCTATCTAGCTTTGTGGAGATACTTTTTCTTAAGTTTTGAGATTTTTGGTGTATTCTTTCCTTTACATCTTTTTCAGCATAATATTTTTCAAGGATAAAGCTTATGCTTTCATTTTCTATAAAAGATAAATGATCAAACATGGTAAGTTTTAAGGCGCTAAAATCTATAATTTTATCGAGTCGCTTATCCATTGCAATAGAAGGATAAAATATTTTATTTTTTATTTGGCTAAATAATCTGCTAAAGCTATTAAATACTCTTTCAAATTGATAGCTTTCTAAAGCGTCAATAGAAATATTTTCATCCATATTGCTTCTAAAACAAATTTCTTTTGCGATTAAGGGACTGATTCCATCAAAGGAAGTATAGATAGATTTATACAATACATTCTTATTCTTTGTTAGAGCAGTTTTAAAGTTATCCATGGAAATTTCTTTAAGGGGATTGACTTTATTTTGAGAAGGTGGATTCTCGTATTTTTTTCCAGGAAGAATCTGTCTATAACTACTCACACTTAAAGGAATTCTCTTAATAGAATCTAGAATCTTATTTTCTTCGTTATCAATTAACATGATGTTGCTATGTCTTCCCATAACTTCTATAATTAAATCCTTACTTGTTTTTATTTTTAATTCATCCAAGGATTCTATGGTGATTCTAATGATTCTTTCAAAATCAGGTTGATGCACTTTTATAATTCTTCCATTGAGAAGATGCTTTCTTAAGAGCATGCAAAACATAGGTGCATTCATAGGATTTTCTTTTTTATAGGTGCTGGTTAGATATATTCTAGGATTAGCACTGTTTGCACTTAAAAGTAGTTTGTAATTGGTTCCTTCGTTTCTTATGGTAAAAAGAAGTTCATCTTCTTCTGGTTGATAGATCTTATCTATTTTACCTCCGATTAGTTTAGAGGAGAGTTCGTCTACTAAAGAATAAATCACTATTCCATCTAATGCCATATATAGTCCTCACTTTCCAGTGTATTTTATCCTAATTAGGGAAGTATATAAGATTAAATTAGGATAAATAACATTTTGTTTTAGTATATCTTATAAATACTATTTCTACAAATATTAAAAAAATGTAACATTTTAATAGATTTCAATTTATTTTTATCCCAATAGTCTATATAATATAAGATTATAGGAGGGGTAGACATGATAAAATTTTGGAAATTGCATGGAGCTGGAAATGATTTTATTGCAGTAGATGGACTAAAGCATACGATAGAAGATTATTCTACGTTTGCACAAAAAGTTTGCCATAGAAGATTTGGCGTAGGATCAGATGGGATTTTAGTAGCGGAAAAATCGGATGTGGCAGATTGTAAGATGGTATATTATAATTCGGATGGTTCTAGAGCAAAAATGTGTGGAAATGGACTGCGATGTTTTTCAAAATTTGTTTATGATATGGGAATTGTGAAGAAAAAAATTTTTAAAGTAGAAACCTTAGATGGAATAAAAGATATTATTTTAAAGATAGAGGATGAAAAAATAGAAACGATTAGAATACATATGGGAAAAGCAAATTTTAATCCTCAAGCTGTTCCGGTAGAAAGTGAGAAAGATAGCTTTGTAGAAGAAAACTTATTTGTACTGGATAAAACCTTTAAAATATCCTCTATATTAGTGGGAGTTCCTCATGCCATGGTATTTGTAGACAAAATGGATAAAGAGGAGGTTTTAAAATATGGACCATTAATAGAAAACCATAAGATATTTCCAGAAAAAACAAATGTGAATTTTGTACAGGTACTAGATGAAGAGAATATGCTTGTTTCTACTTGGGAAAGAGGATGTGGATATACTTTTGCTTGTGGAACAGGAATTTGTGCATCCACTGTAATGGCAAATTATTTGAATAAAGTAAATAACAAAGTACAGGTTACATCAGAAGGAGGGCAGCTTTTAATAGAGCTTATAGGTGAAGAGATTTATATGCAGGGAAGTGCAGTAAAAATTTGTGAAGGAATATTGGAGGTTTAAACATGGCAATTAGCATGACGGGTTTTGGAAGAGGAGAATATAAAAGTGAAAATTTTCATTTCACTGTAGAGTGTAAAACAATCAACCATAAGTATACAGATATAAGTATAAAAATGCCAAGAAAGATATCTTTTTTAGAGGAAAAGGTAAGACAAGTAGTAAAGGATTATGTAAAAAGAGGAAGAGTAGATGTATTCATCAAATTAGAGCTTATAGGAGAAAGTGATGTAAGCTTAAAGTTAGATATGAATTTGGCAAAGGAATATCATAACATTTTAATCAGAATAAAAGAAGAATTAAATGCTGCTGATGATATATCTGTTTTAAATATTGCAAAATTTCCTGAAGTAGTAAAAATACAAGAAAAAGAAGAAGAAGAGGAAATAATATGGAAAAGCTTATATGAGGCTTTAAAAGACGCATTAGAAAAATTAGTAGAAATGAGAAATATGGAGGGAGAAAAACTCTCCAAGGATACAAAAATGAGATGTGATCTTTTGAAAAAGTATATTGATGAAATCGAAAAATATGCCTATAATGTAGTTGTTGACTATAAGGAAAAGTTAAAGAGTAGAATAAGAGAACTATTAGATGAGGCTGTAGAAATAGATGAAATAAGATTATCGCAAGAAATAGCATTTTATGCAGATAGAAGTAGTATAACAGAGGAAATCGTAAGATTTAGAAGTCATATTGATCAGATTAAAAAGACGATTGATAAAAAAGATACAGTAGGAAGAAAAATAGATTTTATTATTCAAGAGATGAATAGAGAAGTAAATACCATTGGTTCTAAATCTTCCAATTTAAGCATAACAGAATTAGTAGTGGAGATAAAGAGTGAGCTAGAAAAGATCAGAGAGCAGATTCAAAATGTGGAGTAGGAGGATTTGTTATGCCCATTAAACTTATCAATATAGGTTTTGGAAATATTGTTTCAGCAAATAGAATAATTGCTATTGTAAGCCCAGAATCAGCACCTATTAAGAGAATGATTCAAGAAGCAAGAGAGAGAGGAATGTTAATTGACGCAACCTATGGTAGAAGAACAAGAGCAGTAGTTATTACGGATAGTGATCATATCATACTTTCTGCTGTTCAGCCTGAAACAGTAGCACATAGACTTACTTTAAAAGAAGAACATCATCATCACAATCATCATGATGAGTAGAAAGGAAGATTGTAATGAATAAAGAAGGACTTTTAATTGTGGTTTCAGGACCATCTGGAGCTGGAAAAGGAACAATCTGCAAAGCATTTTTAAACAAAAATGATGAAATAAAACTTTCTGTCTCCGCAACAACAAGAAAGCCTAGAGAAGGAGAAATCCATGGCGTAAACTATTATTTCACACCGAAAGAAGAATTTAAAGAGATGATTCAAAAGGGGGAATTTTTAGAATACGCAAAGGTATATGATAATTTTTATGGAACGCCAAAAGCTTCCGTGCTAGAAACACTTTCTAAAGGAAAGGATGTACTTCTTGAAATAGATATACAAGGAGCAATGCAGGTAAAGGAAAAATATCCAAATGGAGTTTTTGTATTCATCCTACCACCCTCTCTAGAGGAATTAAAAAATAGAATTGTGGGAAGAGGAACAGAAAGTGAAGAAGATATAAAAAAGAGATTTGGAAGTGCTTTTTCAGAAATACAACAAATTGAAAACTATGATTATTTTATCTTTAATGATGAATTGGAAAAATCTGTAAACGAATTGGAAGTAATTATTTATGCAGAAAAGCATAAAGTATCTAGATATAAAAATACTATACTAAAAATGTTCAAGGAGGAATTATAATATGTTATACCCATCTATAAACGATTTATTAAAAAAAATAGACAACAGATATACTTTAGTGGTAGCAGTATCAAAAAGAGCTAGAAAATTAATTGACGGTGACAGAAAAATGGTAAATATAAAGGAAAGCAAGCCTGTAAGTCTTGCCACTTATGAAGTATCAGAAGGTAAAATAGGATACAGATCTATTACTAGTGCTGAACTTGCAATGATAGAAAAGCAAGAACAAGAAGAAAAGGAAGAAAGAGTAGAGGAGTAGAAAAATGTTGAGAGGAAAGAATATAGTCCTTGGTGTATCGGGAGGAATCGCCGTATATAAAGCGTGTGATATTGTAAGTAGATTTAAAAAATTAAATGCAAATATAGACGTAATTATGACAAAAGGAGCTACAGAGTTTGTAACACCTCTTACTTTCCAAAGCTTAAGTCAAAATTATGTGACTGTAGATATGTTTGAAGAGCCTAAAACATGGGATATTGAGCATATTGCTTTAGCCCAAAAGGCAGATGTATTTTTAATCGCTCCAGCTACTGCAAATATTATTGGCAAAATTGCAAATGGAATAGCTGATGATATGTTATCTACTACAGTAATGGCAACAAAAGCACAGGTTGTTATTGCACCAGCTATGAATACTAACATGTATGAAAATAAAATCGTACAAGAAAATATTGCTAAATTGAAAAAATTAGGATATGTTTTTATTGATCCAGAAGCAGGACGGCTTGCCTGTGGAGATGTTGGAAAAGGAAAGCTAGCAAGTCCTGAAAATATTGTACAAGAAGTAGTTAAGATACTGACAAGAGAAAGGGATTTATGTGGGAAAAATATACTGATTACAGCAGGACCAACCATAGAAGCCATTGATCCAGTAAGATATATAACCAACCGATCTACAGGAAAAATGGGATATGCTATTGCACAGCAGGCTATAGAAAGAGGTGCAAAGGTAACGCTAGTATCAGGGAAAACCAATTTAAAGATTCCTTATGGAGTAAGTAAGTTTATTTCCATAGAGTCAGCACAAGATATGTATAATGCGGTGATGGAAAATATAGCGGAGCAGGATATTATCATTAAATCAGCAGCAGTAGCAGATTATAAGCCAAAACATAAAGCAACACAAAAGATAAAAAAGAAAGAAGATGACTTAGTTATAGAATTAGATAGAAATTATGATATACTAAAAGAAGTGGGGAAAGTAAAGGAAAATAAAGTATTAGTAGGATTTGCAGCAGAAACCAATGATTTAATAGAAAATGCAAAAGAAAAAATAAAAAAGAAGAATTTAGATTTTATTGTTGCAAATGATTTAACAAAAGAAGGCGCAGGCTTTGGAGTGGATACAAATATTGTAAAAATAATTCATAAAAGTGGAGAGACGGAAGACTATCCTAAAATGAATAAAATGGAAATTTCTAATATAATTTTAGATAAAGTGAAATCATTGTTAGAGAAATAATTTTTTAAGTCCCATATTATTTTCTTACGAAGGTAAAAAAGTAATAGTGGGACTTTCTTTAGAGCATGAAGATTGTGGGTGCTGAAAATGAAAAAATATGTAAAAGTTGTGGTAAGTAACAATTCAACACATACAGATGCTATTTATACATATGAAATACCAGAGGTTTTTCTTAATGAAATAAAAGTAGGGCATAGGATACTCGTTCCCTTTGGAAGAGGAAACAAGCCCATAGAAGCTTTTGTATTTGAGATAATTCATGAAAAGGAAGGAAATTTTAAAGCAAAGGAAATAATGGATATATTAGATGAAGATCCTATGTTAAAAGAAAGAGATATTGAGATTATAAAATGGATGAGAGAAGAATATATTTGCACTTTTATGGATGCTATTAATTGTATATATCCCAAAGGATTAAGAGTAGATCATTATAAAGTGGTAGAAATACTAAAAAAGGAATATGAAGATTTAGAAGAAAGAGAAAAAAGTATCTTAGAAAAAATTATAGAAGCTAAAGGAAAAATAAAAGTGGATAAATTAAAAAATCTATTAGATAAACCTATAGATAGCATTCTAAAAAGATTAAAAGATAAGGGTTTTATTCATATATACTGGGAATATAAAAATATTAAAAACGAACAATATATATATACTGTCAATTTGAATGTTTTAGATGAGGAAGTAGACGAAACCATCAATACTTTAATTAGAAAAAGAGCTTTTAAACAAGCAAGTATTGTAAATTTCTTGAAAACTAATGGAAATGTTGAGATAAATGACTTGATGGATTTACTCAATGTGAGTAAAGATTCTATAAAGTCCCTAGAAGAAAAAAATTTAATTCATATAGAAAAATCTGATTATTATAGAATTCCTCAAAGCAATTATAAAGTAGAAAATAAGAAGATAGATTTGAACATAGAGCAGGAAAATGCGTTAAATAAATTAAAAGAAGCCATGGAAGGAAAAGAGAAAAAACCCTTTTTACTTCATGGGGTTACAGGAAGCGGTAAAACAGAAGTATATTTAGATATAATAGAAGAAGCTTTAAAAAAAGGACAAGATAGTATTGTTCTTGTTCCAGAAATTGCATTAACGCCTCAAACCATTGCTCGATTTAAAAATAGATTTGGGGAAATTGTAGCTGTTTTTCATAGTAAACTTTCTAGCGGAGAAAAATATGATGAATATAGGAGAGTAAAAGAAGGTCATGCAAAGATTATCATTGGTGCAAGATCTGCGTTATTTGCTCCATGTAATAATTTGGGAGTCATTATCATTGATGAGTTTCATGAAAATGCGTATAAATCAGAGATGAATCCTAAATATAGTGCGGTAGAAGTTGCAAAAAAAGTAGCACAACTAGAAAATGCTATTTTAATACTAGGTTCTGCTACTCCTCCCATAGAAGAATATTATAAGTGTGACATAGGAGAATATGAAAAAATAGAGCTCAAAAACAGAGCCAATAAAAAAGAAATGCCTCCAATAGAAGTAGTGGATATGAAAGAAGAATTGGAGATGGGGAATAAAAGTATATTCAGTAAGATCTTATTTGAAGGAATCAAAGAAAACTTAGAAAAGAAGGAGCAGACGATTTTATTTTTAAATAGAAGAGGATATGCAAGCTTTGTATCCTGTAGAAAATGTGGGTATCTTTTTAAATGCTCTAATTGTGAAATATCTCTAACTTATCATAAATATAAGAATAGTGGTAAATGTCATTATTGTGGGTATGAAATAGATATACCAAAAGAATGCCCAGAGTGCCATAGTACCTATGTGAAAGAATTTGGAATAGGAACAGAAAAAATAGAAGAAGAAGTAAAAAGATATTTTCCGCATGCAAAGGTTTTAAGAATGGATAAGGATACCACCTCTAAAAAAGGAGCTCATGAAGGAATATTAAATCAATTTAAAAATAAAAAAGCAGATATACTTATTGGAACACAGATGATTAGTAAAGGATTAGATTTTCCAACTGTTACTTTGGTAGGCATATTATCTGGAGATATGATTTTAAATTTCCCTGATTTTAGAAGCTCTGAGAGAACTTTTCAAATCATAAATCAAGTTGCAGGAAGATCAGGAAGATCCCTTTTGCGTGGAAGGGTGATTCTTCAAAGTTATGATGTAGAGCATTATTCCATAAAATATGCAAAAAAATATGATTATATTGGTTTTTATGAAGAAGAAATGAAAATAAGAAAAGCCTTTTATTATACTCCTTTTAATAACTTAATCAGTATTGTATTATATGGAAAAGAAGAGAAAAAAATCATTAACAATATACAAAAGTTATATGATGCTATGATTTATCTTCTGAGAAAAAGAGGATATGAAAATTTTGATTTTATATTAGGACCTAATCCATGTCCTGTATCAAAGATAAATTTAAATTACAGATGGCAAATCTTATTAAAAGATTTAAATATTGAAATAAACTTATTAAAAGGTATAATAAAATATATATGTATACAAAAAAGAGAAGTTATATTGGATAATGATATAAATATAAGCATAGATATTAATCCATTTAACATATTATAAGGAGGAATTTTTATGGCACTAAGAATAATAAGGGAAGATGGAGATCCAGTTTTAAGAAAGAAATCAAAGTGGATAGAGAAAATAGATCAAAAGCTTATTACCCTTTTAGAGGATATGGCAGAAACCATGTATCATGCAGATGGAGTAGGACTTGCAGCACCACAAATTGGAGTGTTAAAAAGAGTGGTTGTAATTGATGCAGGAGATGGGTTAATAGAACTGATTAACCCGGAAATAATACAAGTATCAGGAAGTCAAACTGGTGATGAAGGTTGTCTAAGCGTACCAGGTAAATATGGAAAGGTTACAAGACCTAAAAAAGCAAAGGTGAAAGCTTTTAATAGACAAGGAGAAGAAATAATCATTGAAGGAGAAGGATTATTAGCACGAGCACTTTGCCATGAAATAGATCATTTAGAAGGAATATTATTTGTTGATAAAGTCGAAGGAAAATTAGAAGAATAAAAAAGAGGTGATACAAATGAGAGCAGTATTTATGGGAACACCAGATTTTGCGGTACCTTCTTTGAAAGCTCTGATTGAATCAGATTGGGAAGTAGTAGGGGTAGTAACGCAGCCAGATAAACCAAAAGGTAGAGGGAAAAAAATGAGTTTTCCTCCTGTGAAAGAAGAAGCTTTAAAACATGGAATACAGGTACATCAGCCTCAGAAAGTAAAGGATTCAGCATTTGTGAAGGTACTTAGAGATTTAAAGCCAGACTTAATCGTTGTAGTTGCCTTTGGACAAATACTGTCCAAAGAAATACTAGATATTCCAAAATTCGGATGTATCAATGTGCATGCATCATTGCTTCCAAAGTATAGAGGGGCAGCACCACTGAATTGGGTGATTATAAATGGAGAAAAAACAACAGGGATTACAACTATGTATATGAGTGAAGGTTTAGATACAGGAGATATGATTTTAAAAAAAGAAATTAAGATAGGAGAATATGAAACAGCAGGACAGCTTCATGATAGAATGTGTGTATTAGGTGGAGAAGTTTTGAAAGAAACTTTAAAGCTGATACAAGAAAATAAAGCACCAAGAGAAGTACAGGATAATGCTCTTTCCTGTTATGCACCTATAATGGATAAGGAACTTGGAAATATTAAGTGGAATAAAAGTGCAAAAGAAATAGTCAACTTAATTAGAGGAACGAACCCATGGCCAGGTACTTTTACAAAATATAATGGAGAAACAGTAAAAATATGGAGAGCAAAAGTGCTGGAGGATGAGAAAAAAGAAGATATTCCAGGACAAATAATAAAGGTATCAAAAGAAGGAATACAGGTAGTTACTGGATGTGGAATATTATTAGTAGAAGAAATTCAAATGTCAGGAAAAAAAAGAATGGATGTAAAGGAATATATAAAAGGAAATGAAATAGATGAAAAAGTAGTTTTAGGAGTATAAAATGACAAAGGAAAAAAGATTTATCGCTGTAATGCTTCTTTTGGTGGGGATAATGGGTAGTTTATTTATAGGAATGAATATTGCAGCAAGTGGAAAAAATGTAAATATAACAAATTTTTTTCTGTTTATATGTAATTTGTTTTTCATTTTATTCATTGCGACAGTGTTTTTTTCCATGATTGTATCTAGTATAGTATTAAAAGATAAAAAAATAAATAAAAGTTTAATGAAAACAAACTTTAGAATCATCAGGATACTATATCCTTTGATGATAACCTTTAGAAAGATAGTAAACATTCCTAAAAGTGATATTCGAAAAGTATATGTAGCCTTAAATAATAAATATATATACGCCTATGAATATGATCTAAAACCAGAAGAAATTATGGTTTTGACACCTCATTGCATACAAAAGAGTTTTTGTAAACATAAAATAACGAATCATATAGAAAACTGTGGAAGATGTGGAAAATGTAATGTAGCAGATTTAATAAAGTTAAAAGAAAAATATGGTGTAAAAGCCTTTGTGGCGACGGGAGGCACCTTAGCAAGAAAAATTATTTTAGACAATAAACCAAAAGCAGTAATTTCTGTAGCCTGCGAAAGAGATTTGACAAGCGGAATTCAGGATGTGTCTAAACTACCTGTAATAGGAATATTTAACAAAAGGCCACATGGTCCTTGCTTTGATACGGAAATGGATACTTTAGAAGTAGAAAAAGCAATAAAGTTTTTTTTAGGAGGAAATTAAAATGTATGGATATCCTTTTTACGGATTTGACCCCACGATAATTATACTAATACCCGCTATAATATTTACCTTTTATGCCCAGACTAAAATAAAAACCACTTTTAGCAAATTTTTAAGAGTATACAGTGCAAAAGGATATACAGGGGCACAAGCTGCAAGGGCAATATTAGATAGAAATGGTTTGAGAAATGTAGATATTCAGCTTATCGGAGGACGTTTAAGTGATCATTATGATCCTAGAGATAAAGTTTTAAGACTTTCTCAAGATGTATATCATGGAACATCTGTTGCCTCTATTTCTGTTGCAGCCCACGAAGTAGGCCATGCAATTCAGGATGCCAAGGGATATTTTCCCCTTACTTTTAGAAATAGCTTAGTTCCTGTTGCAAACATAGGTTCTTCTATGGCTTGGATTTTTATCATGATAGGATTCGTTATCAGCCCTGCTTTTATCGATATAGGAATAGTATTATTTTTAGGAGCAGTTTTATTTCAAATTGTAACATTGCCGGTTGAATTTAATGCTTCTTCCAGAGCAATACAGCAGTTAAAATCAAATGAATTAATTACTTTTGATGAAGAAGGTGCAAGCAGAAAGGTACTTCATGCAGCAGCGCTCACATATGTAGCAGCAGCAGCAACTGCAGTGCTTCAGCTTGTAAGACTAATTATTTTAAGAAATAGTCGTGATGATTAAAAATAAAGTCCTATATTATTTTGTATTGCTTTAGATTAAAGCATAGATTACAATGGAAAAGGTTGATAATCTATGCTTTAAAATTGACAATAAAATAATATGAGGACTTTTTCAATTAAACAAGGAGAGATGATTATGAAAAATGCAAGAGAAGTAGCCTTAGAGGCCATATATGATATAGAAAATAAAGGGTTATATTCAAACATAGCCGTAAATAGATATCTCAGAAAAAGCAGTTTAAAAGATATGGATAGAGGATTTGCTACAGAGCTTATATATGGAGTCATTGAAAATAAATACTTTTTAGAGTATGTGATAGATAACTTTTCCAATATTAAAGTAAATAAATTATCTCCTTATGTGAAGGTGATTCTTCAAATGGGAATATATCAAATTCTATTTTTAGATAGTGTAGCAGCATTCGCAGCAGTGAATGAAAGTGTAATTTTAGCAAAAAAATATGATAAAAAAGCATCTGGATTTGTAAATGGAGTTTTAAGAAATGTTGTTCGAAAGGAAAAGGATATAAAATATCCAGATAAGAAGGATTTAGTGAAGCATTTTTCTGTAAAATATTCTTATGCGCCATGGATGATTAAAAACTGGATAAAAAGATTTGGAGAAGAATTTGTAGAAGAGTTATTAAATGCAAATAATGAAAAAGTAAATCTATATCTTAGAACCAATACCTTAAAAATATCCAGAGAGGAATTACTTAAAAAATTAGAAGAACAAGGAATAATTTGTGAAAAGGTAAATTTAGTAGAAGATGCTATAATGGTTAAAAATCTTAAGAATATAGAAAATAATGAACTATTTAAAGCCGGATATTTTCAAATTCAAGATTTAAGCTCTATGTTAGTAGGATACGTAGTTCATCCCCATAAGAATGATTTAATTTTAGACGTATGTAGTGCGCCAGGAGGAAAATCTACCCATCTTGGAATGATGATGGAAAATACAGGACAAGTTGTTGCAAGAGATATATTTGATCATAAATTGGACCTTATAAAGGAAAACGTAGAAAGATTAGGCCTTTCTAATGTAAAAATAGAAAAATTTGATGCAGTAAAATTGGATGAAAAAAGTATAGACAAATTTGATACGGTACTTGTAGATGCGCCTTGCTCTGGTTTTGGAATCATTAGAAGAAAACCAGATATTAAGTATAAAAATAAAAAAGAAGTCATGGAGCTTTCAAAAATTCAAAAAGAAATATTACAAAATAGCAGTCAATATGTAAAAAAAGGTGGACTACTTATTTATAGTACTTGTACAATAGAAGATAGAGAAAATATAAAAATAGTAGAAAACTTTTTAAAAGAAAATGATACCTTTACATTAGAACCTATAGAAAATATAAAAATAGATCTAGAAAATCAAGATAAAGGATATATAAAGCTTTATCCTCATATTCATGGAACGGATGGTTTTTTCATATCTAAAATGAGAAGAGTGAGGTAAAAATCATATGGAAAAAATAGATTTAAAATCTTTAAAAGAAGAAGAAATAAAAGATTTTTTAATTCAAATAGGAGAAAAAGCTTTTAGAGGAAGCCAGATTTTTAAATGGATTTATAAAGGGGCAGAAAATTTTGAAGAAATGAGCGATTTATCTAAGGAGTTAAGGAACAAACTCAAAGAAAACGCGTCTGTTAATAATTTATCTATTTATAAAAAATTTGAATCTAAAATAGATGGAACCATAAAATATTTGTTTTCTTTAGAAGATAAAAATATAATAGAAAGTGTTATGATGCAATATGAGCATGGAATATCAGTATGTCTTTCTACTCAAGTAGGATGCAGAATGGGATGTAGTTTTTGTGCATCTACTATTGATGGATTAGAACGAAATTTAAAAGCATCTGAGATAATTGATCAGGTTTTAAAAATACAAAAGGACATAGGAAAAAGAATATCTAATATTGTTTTAATGGGGAGCGGAGAACCCCTAGATAACTTTGAAGAGGTAAAGAAATTTTTACAAATAGTGAATGAAAAAAATGGATTAAATATAGGCTATAGGCACATTACGTTATCTACTTGTGGAATTGTTCCAAAAATGATGGAACTTGCAGACCTTAAGATTCCTATTAATTTAGCCATATCTCTTCATGCGTGTGAAGACGAAAAAAGAAAGAAAATTATGCCAATCGGAAAGGTATACACTATAGAGGAGATTCTTAAAGCGTGTAAATACTATATAAAAACTACAAATAGAAGAATTACTTTTGAATATTCTTTAATTAAAGGATTCAATGATCATGAAAAAGATGCTAAAATTTTAGGAGAAAGATTAAAAGGAATGCTATGTCATGTAAACTTAATACCAATTAATAAGGTGGAAGAAAGAAGTTTTGAAAAACCAGACATGCATTTTGTCTATCAATTTCGAGATCGTTTAAAAAAACAAGGAATAGAAACAACCGTACGAAGAGAAATGGGGACAGATATTCAAGGGGCTTGCGGTCAGTTAAGACGAAAACATTTATCAGATAGAGAGTGCTAGACCTGGATAAAGTTTCTTAAGTTCAACTTTTATAGGGGTGATGATATGCAGTTTGAGATTTTATCGGATATAGGGAATACAAGAAAAGTGAATGAAGACTTTTGTGGAGCAAAAATAATTCATGTGAAAGAGGAAAAAGTAGGTATATTTTCTGTAGCAGATGGGATGGGAGGGCACAAAAAAGGGGAAGTTGCAAGTCAACTTGCTGTTGAAAATTTATTGTATTTTTTAAATAAAAACATATTGAGAAGAGATTTTGTGGATGAAATGGAGATGCCTTCTCTTTTAAAGGATTCTTACAATTATGCAAATACTATTATATACAGAACTTCTATATATGAAAAAGAACATGAGGGAATGGGAACTACTTTGACAACCGCTATTCTCTATAAAGACAAATTATTCGTCGCAAATATGGGAGATAGCAGATGTTATTTATTTAGAAATGAGACACTTAAAAAAATTACGAAAGATAACTCCTTGATTGAGGAGTTAATAGAAAAAGGTGTTATTACAGAACAGGAATCTTTAAATCACCCTCAAAGAAATGTAATTACAAGAGCAATAGGAACTGATGAATATATAAAAATAGATTTTTATAAAGAAATTATCCAAAAAAATGATAAAATATTATTAACGACAGATGGACTTACGAATTATTTTTCTATAGAAGAGATGAAGAACATTTTAGAAAATAATGAGGATTTGGGTGAATGCTGTAAACAATTCGTTTCTCTAGCAAAAGAAAAAGGTGGTCATGATAATATATCCGTTATATGCATATCAATTTAATTAGAGAGTGGTGATAAAGTGATAGGGAAAATACTTGGAAACAGATATGAAATACTAGAGAAAATTGGAGATGGAGGAATGGCCTTTGTATATAAGGCTAAGTGTAATATTTTAAATAGAATTGTAGCAGTTAAAGTATTAAGACCTGAATTTGTAGATGATGAAGAATTTCTTTCGAAATTTAGAAATGAAGCATTAGCTGCTGCCAGCCTTACTCATCCTAATATTGTAAATGTATATGATGTTGGGGAAACAGAAGGAACCCATTATATTGTTATGGAATATGTGGATGGATGGAATCTAAAAGATTTAATTAAAGAAAGAGGAGCCATGGATCCATACCATGCCCTTGATATAACGAAGCAAATCGCTATAGCCCTGTTTCAAGCCCATAAGAACAAAATTGTTCATAGAGATATAAAGCCTCATAATATCTTAATTTCAAAGGATGGTCTTGCAAAAGTTGCAGATTTTGGTATAGCAAAAGCAGCAACAAGTTCTACTATAACCAATATGGGTAGTGTAATAGGATCGGTTCATTATTTTTCTCCTGAGCAAGCAAGAGGGGGATATATTGATGAAAGATCTGATTTATATTCTCTTGGAATTGTGCTTTATGAAATGCTTGTAGGAAAAGTTCCTTTTAGAGGTGATACCCCTGTAAATATTGCGTTAAAACATATCAGTGACGAAGTGATTTTCCCTCAAGAATTAGAAGAGAAGCTTCCAAGGGAAGTGAAAATGTTAGTGTATAAATTAACGCAGAAAAATCAAGGAAATAGATATGCTAAAGCAGATGAACTAATAAGAGATATAGAATATATTGAAAATAATTTAGAGCCTGACTTTGAAGAAGACTATGAGTATTATGCAACGCAAAAACTAGATACATTAAATTTAGAAATAAAGAAACAAACAAATTACGATGATGAAGAAGAGGGTGCAGATACGGATATGAGAAAGAAAAAAGAGAAAAAAAGTACAAAAGGCACAAAGATGACAACGATTTTAGCCATTACCCTTGCTCTAATTTTATCATTAGGGCTTACAGTTACAGCTTATTTCTTAAAGGATTTATATATTGTGAAGGAGTATGCTCTCATTAGTCTAGAAAATTTAACTTTAGAAGATGCGAAAGAAAAGGTAAAAGAAATGGGATTAGAAGTACAAGTAAGAAAAGAGGAGTATAATTCTTCTGTAGAAAAAGGTCATATTATAGTTCAAGTTCCACAAGAAGGAACTAAAGTGAAAAAAGGAAGTGTTATACATGTAGATATTAGTAAAGGAGGAAAACTTGTTACTGTACCAAGCTTAGTAAGAGAAGACTTAGAAGATGCAGATAAAATTTTGGAAGAAAATAACCTAAAAGAAGGGGTTATAAAATATGAATACAGTAATTTACCAGAAGGAACAATTATACAGCAAAAACCAAAAGCATTTAGTGAGGTAGAAGAAGGAACGGGGATTGATTTAATTGTGAGCGAAGGGAAAGAGGTAAAGCTCATTGAAGTACCAAAGCTAGAAGGAAAAACACTAGAGGATGCTAGAGTAACTTTAGTAGGTTTTAGAATAGGACAAATACTTACCGCAGAAGATAAAAACAAAGAAGAAGGAATTATACTTCGTCAAAGTGTAAAATGGGGACAGAAAGTAGAAGAAGGAACAAAAATTGATTTGACTGTAAATGAGTATAAAAAAGAACCAAAAGAAGAAGTAGTACAAGATAATCAAAAAACACAAAAATTAGTAAAAAGGCAACTTTCTATCACTTTGCCGCAAGATAAGGAAAGTGTAAGTATATCTGTTAAAGAAATTGGAAAAGATTCATCTAGTATTATATATAGCAAGCAAGTAAATGTAAAAGAAGTAAATGGAGTAATTGCAGTTCCAATTGAAGGGACAGATAAAAAAGAATATGAAATTTATATAGATGATACGTTTTATGGCAAAACCTCAGTAGATTTTGCGAAGTAAAGGAGGGAAGCATGATTAAGGGAAGGATAGTAAAAGGCATAGGTGGTTTTTATTATATAGATACAGGAAAAGAAATATTTGAATGTAAGGCAAGAGGCATATTTAGAAAGAAAAAAATAACACCTTTAGTAGGAGATATAGTGCAAATCAGTGTGACACAAGAAAAAGAAAAGAAAGGGGTAATAGAAGAAATAGAAGAACGAAGCAGTGAATTGATAAGACCTCCTATAGCGAATATAACAAAAGCGATCATTGTATTCTCTGTGAAAAATCCTGATCCAAATATCTCTCTACTCGATAGATTTATCGTTCTTGCAGAAAAAGAAAATTTAGAGATTGTAATTGGTATAAATAAAATAGATTTAGATGAAGAAAATTACTTTAAAGAAATAAAAGAAATATACGAAAAAACAGGATATAAAATTATAGACCTTAGTATAAAAAAGAAAATAAATATAGATAAAGTAAAAGAAGAACTAAAAGATCATATCATCGTATTTGCTGGTCCATCAGGAGTTGGAAAATCTAGTTTGCTAAACGCAATGGATGAAAATCTAAAGCTAGAAACAGGAACAGTGAGTGAAAAAATAAAAAGAGGAAAGCATACAACAAGACATGCAGAACTTTTGAAGCTAGAAAATGGAGGAATGGTTGCAGATACGCCTGGATTTAGTTCTTTAACTTTAGATGATATAGAGGAAGGTGAGTTAAAAGACTATTTTGTAGAATTTGAAGCTTACGCTTCAGATTGTAAATTTTACAGAAATTGTCTTCATGAAAATGAACCAAGCTGTGGTGTGAAAAATGCTCTTGAAAAAGGGGCTATATCAAAAAAACGATATGAAAGCTATTTGCAGCTTCTTAAAGAAATAAGAGAAAAGAATAGGAGGTATTACTAACATGATAAAATTAGCTCCATCAATACTTTCAGCAGATTTTGCAAGACTGTTAGAAGATGTGAAAAAAGTAGAAAGCGCGGGATGTGAATACTTGCATATAGATGTAATGGACGGACATTTTGTTCCAAATATTACTCTAGGTCCAGGGATTGTAAAAAGCTTAAGAAAGGATGTAGATATGGTGTTTGATGTACATTTAATGATAGAAAATCCAGATAATTATATCAAGGATTTTGTAGATGCAGGTGCAGATTTAATCACAGTACATCAAGAGGCATGTATTCATCTTCATAGAACTTTACAAAATATAAAATCATATGGAGTAAAAGCAGGAGTAGCTTTAAATCCTGCAACACCAATTGAAACCATAAAGCATATTATAAAAGAGGTAGATATGATTCTAATTATGACTGTAAATCCAGGATTTGGCGGACAGTCTTTTATTGAAGAGATGATCGAAAAAATAGAAAGTTTAAAAAAATTAATTAAGGAAAGCGGATTAAATATAGATATACAAGTAGATGGAGGAATAAAACCAGGCAATGTAGCGCAGGTTGTGAAGGCTGGAGCAAATATTATTGTTGCAGGATCAGCAATATTTAATAGTAAAAATATACCTCAAACTGTTAAACAGCTTAGAGAAAATGCTGCATCATAGGAAGTGATCAATTGAAAGTAGCCATTATAGCCAATGGAGAAATAAGGGATTTAAATTTTCATAAAGAGATACTAAGGGATTGTGATTATATCATTTGTGCAGATGGAGCATCTAATCATGCTTATAAAATGAAAATAGAGCCGAATACCATCATAGGAGATTTAGATTCTATTCATAAAGAAGTAAAATGTTATTTTGAAAATAAAGGAATAAATTTTGAAAAATTTCCTTCTAAAAAAGACAAAACAGATACAGAAATATGTATAGATTATGCAATGGAATTAGGCGCCAAAGAAATTATACTATTAGGAGTAATAGGAAGTAGAATAGATCATTCTTTAGGAAATATAAATTTATTATATACACTTCTCCAAAACGGAATAAAAGCAAGTATAAGGAACGAACACAATGAAATATATATAACAGATCATGAAATTGAAATAAAAGGGACAAAAGGGGATATTGTATCTATTTTGCCTTGTTTTTCAAATGTAAAAGGCGTTACATTAAAAGGATTAGAATATCCTTTAAATGATTTTTACTTAGAATATGGAAGCTCTATAGGGATTTCAAACGTAATGAAAGAAGAGACTTGCAAAATATCCTTAAAAGAAGGATATTTATTCGTAATAAAAGCAAGAGATTGAAGATATAAATGTAAAAGACCATAAATTTTAAAATTTATGGTCTTTTACATTTATATAATTTATTTCTTATAGTTGATAGTAGAAATAATTAAAATCAATTTACAATTTGAATGATTTGGTGAAAAGAACAGGGGAATTCATGTCTTTATTTTGTATCAAATTTCATTTTTTTGAATAAATTATATATATGAAGGATATTGAGGTGGTGCTATGAAAAGATGCACGAAGCATTTAATAGGATTGGTTGCCATAGCTACAGGAATTAGTATTATACTATCTATTATTTTACCCAACTGGTTATGGATGACTTGTTTTGCAACGGCACTAATTGTCATTGGAATTATATGCTTTAGATAAGGAGGGACTTATATGAGGATAGTGGCCATTAAATTACCAAAATTTTTATCTAGAATAGTTAAAGTATTCGTAAGAAAAAAATCTTAACGTAAAAAGCCTACTTTATTTAAAGTAGGCTTTATATCTATAGCTATATAGCTCTTTGTACATTGCCAGAACGTAAGCATCTTGTACATACGTTTAATCTTCTTGGAGTACCATCAACTATTGCTCTAACTTTTCTTAAGTTTGGAGCCCAAGTTCTCTTATTGTGACGGTTTGAGTGACTTACTTGGTTACCTGAAACTTTGCCTTTTCCACAAACACAACAAACTCTTGCCATTTCTAAACACCTCCTTCAAACCTTGCTACCTGCCATTAAAAACATATTTATATTATCATATATATTGGACTTTTGCAAGAGAAATGTTATATTTATATTGAATAAATTATATATATAATATAGAATGAAATTATACTTTATTTTAGGGGGTAAAAAAATGGCTGGAACAATTGTCAACAAATATGGTAATATTTATATTGATGATGAAGTTATTGCGAAAATAGCAAGTCAGGCTGCCATAGAGTGTTATGGACTTGTTGGAATGAGCTATAAATCTAAAGTAGATGGAATTGTAGAACTTTTAAAAAGAGAAAACATAAGCAAAGGAGTAAAAGTTGAAATTGAAGAAGATAGGGTACATATAGAGTTATTTGTTATCATCCAATATGGAACAAAGATATCAGCGGTTGCGGATAATATAATAGATAGGGTGAAATATATGGTTGAAAAATATACTTGTTTGAAAGTAAGTAAAATAGATATCAATGTGCAAGGTGTTAGAGTACATAAATAAGTTAGGAGGTACAACATTGAAAGTAGAGTATGTGGATGGGAAACTGCTAAGGGACATGCTGGTGTCAGGAGCAAATAATTTAGAAAATAATAAAAATCTTGTAGATAAATTGAATGTATTTCCTGTACCAGACGGAGATACTGGAACAAATATGTCTTTAACCATATCGTCTGCTATAAAAGAGGTTTTAAAAATAAGCAGTTATACTATAAAAGAAGTTGGAAAAGCTGCGTCTAAAGGATCTTTAATGGGAGCGAGAGGTAATTCGGGGGTTATATTATCTCAATTATTAAGAGGGTTTGCTAAGTCCATAGAAGATAAAGACCAGCTTACTACTTTAGATATAGCCATGGCTTTAAAAGAAGGGTCCGATGTTGCTTATAGAGCGGTGATTAAACCAATAGAAGGAACGATTCTTACTGTAGCTAGGGAAACTGGAGAATATGCAGTAAAACTAGCAAAGAAAGAAAAAAACATAAAAAGATTCTTTGAAATGGTAATAGGACAAGCAAATAAATCATTAGATAAAACACCAGAACTGCTTAAAAATTTAAAAGAAGCTGGGGTAGTAGATTCAGGAGGAAAAGGGTTAGTACTTATATACGAGGGTGCATATAAGGCGTTAATTGGAGAATCTATTGAAAAAATGGATGTTACGCAAGAAATTGAAAGAGAATATCATGAAGCAGGAAATCTTTCACAGGAAGAGATTGAATTTGGATATTGCACAGAATTTATATTAGAAAGTGATAAAATAAATTCTGAAAAAATGAAAGATAGAATAGAAAAATATGGAGACAGCTTAATTGTAGTGGGAGATGATGATTTAATTAAGATTCATATTCATACAAATAATCCAGGAGCTGTTCTAGAGGAAGCTTTAAAATATGGACAGCTAAATAAAATAAAAATAGATAATATGAGAATTCAACACGAAAATAGATTATATGAAGAAGATATGAGAAATGTTGAAACCGAGATGAAAGAATCAAAAAAATATGGATTTATTACAGTTACGATGGGAAGTGGTTTGACCTCTATATTTAAAGATTTTGGAGTAGATTATGTGATAGAAGGAGGACAAACCATGAATCCTAGTACAGAAGACTTTCTGGAAGGATTAAAAAAAATAAATGCAGAAAATATTATTATTTTACCTAATAATAGTAATATCATCATGGCTGCAAATCAAGCAAAAGAGATAAGTGATAAAAATGTAATTGTTATTCCTTCTAAAACAGTTCCACAAGGATTCTCAGCTCTTCTTGCTTATAATGAAGAAGCGGATGCAAAGGAGAATGAAAAGGCAATGCAGTATGCTCTTGAAAATGTTAAAACAGGGCAAGTAACTTTTGCTGTAAGAGATACGAGTATGAATGGAATAGATATAAAAGAAGGAGATATAATCGGAATTGGTGAAGGTGAAATAAAAAAATGTGGACAAGATAAAAAAGAAGTAGCATTAGGACTGATAGAGGAATTGGTGGATGAAGATAGTGAAATTATAACTTTATTCTATGGAGAAGAAATAAGCGAAGAAAGTGCGATTGAATTGAAAAGTCTATTAGAAGAAAAATATAATGATTTAGATATAGAACTTTATTATGGAGGACAACCTCTATATTATTATATTCTTTCGGTAGAGTAAAATAACCTTCTTTCCTCTCTACAAAAAGCAAAGTCCCGTATTATTTTATCTTAAAAATAATACTGGGACTTTTTTAAAGAAAATAGGAAATGAAGATAATTAGGTGATTTTGATGGATTTAAATAAAAATATACAATATATAAAAGGAATTGGACCTAAACGATATAAAAAACTGAATAAGCTTGGAATAAGTACATTAAAAGATCTACTATATTACTTTCCGCGCCAGTACGAGGATAGAAGTCAATTTAAAAAGATTTTTCAATTAATAGATGGAGAAAAAAAATCTATAGAAGGAATCATTGTAGGTTTTGAAAGTAGTAAAATGAGAGAAAAAATGGTAATTAGTAAAATTGAGATAAAAGATGATACAGGGTATGCAAAACTTGTATTTTTTAATCAAGAATATGTTCTCAATTCCTTTAAAAAAGGAGATGTTATTGTTGCCTTTGGAAAAGTGAAAAAGGAATTTGGAAAGACAGAAATCCTAAATGGTGAAATAGAGTTAAAGAAAAAAGAAGGAAGTACTATAGGAAAAATTGTTCCAATCTATCCTTTAACCTATGGCATCACCAATAAAGAAATAGGAAACATTATCAGAAATACTTTATTGAGCATAGAAGAAGAAGTAAAGGAATATTTACCAAAGGATGTTTTAGAGAAAAATAAGCTTTGTGACCTTCATTTCGCCATAAAAAATATTCATGTTCCAGAAAATTTGAAGAATTTAAAGATTGCTTTGTATCGATTAGTATTTGAAGAATTTTTAATTCTTCAATTGGGTCTTTTTTACTTAAAAAATGGAGTAATGGATAAAAGAGGAATTTATTTTGAAAAAAGCCCTAGATTATATGAAGTGATAAATTCTCTTCCTTTTTCTCTGACAAATGCCCAAGATAAAGCGTTAAAAGATATATTAGAGGATATGCATTCGAATAAAGTAATGAATCGATTAGTGCAAGGAGATGTAGGTTCAGGAAAGACAGTTATTGCACTATTAGGACTTACTAACGCTGTTTTTAATGGATATCAAGGTGCGCTCATGGCTCCTACAGAAATTTTGGCAGAGCAACATTATCATGCTTTAAAGGAAATTTTATCTAAATTTAATATCCATATTGCTTTGCTTGTTGGAAGTCTTACAAAAAAGCAAAAAAAAGATGTCCTCGAAAAAACAAAAAATGGAGACATTCATATTTTAATTGGAACCCATGCTCTTATTGAAGAGGAAGTGATCTTTAAAAATCTAGGAATGGTTATAACCGATGAACAGCATCGATTTGGCGTAAGACAAAGAAGCAAATTATCGGAAAAAGGAAATAATCCAGATGTTTTAGTTATGACAGCAACACCTATACCAAGAACGTTAGCCCTTATCTTGTATGGAGATTTAGATATATCCATAATAGATGAGCTTCCTCCTGGTAGACAAAAAATTGATACCTTTGCACTCCCTAAAGACAAAAGAAAAAAGGCTTACGATTTTGTGAGAAGTCAAGTGGAAATGGGAAGGCAAGTATATGTTGTCTGTCCGTTGGTAGAAGAATCAGAGGTTATACAGGCAAAAGCGGCAACAGAGCTTTTAGAAGAACTCAAAATAAAATATTTTAAGGATTTAAGGATAGATCTTTTGCATGGTAAAATGAAATCCAATGAAAAAGAAGAAACAATGAGAAATTTTAAAAATGGAGAAATAGATATACTGGTTTCTACTACTGTGATAGAAGTAGGGGTAAATGTTCCCAATGCCACATTAATGATCATAGAAAATGCAGAAAGATTTGGACTTGCTCAGCTTCATCAATTAAGAGGAAGAGTTGGAAGAGGAATGTATAAATCTTATTGCATATTAATTTATGCTTCTAAAAATGATATTGCACTAGAAAGAATGAAAATAATGGAGCAAACTACAGACGGATTTAAAATTTCTGAAAAGGACTTAGAAATTAGAGGGCCAGGAGAATTTTTTGGAACAAGACAGCATGGGCTTCCAGAACTGAAAATAGCAAATATATTTAAGCATATGAAAATATTAAAAGAAGCGCAAAGAGAAGCAAGATTCATAACAATAGAAGATAACTTTTTAGGATTAGAAAAGAATAAAGCATTAAAAAAAGAGATATTAGATAAATTTAAGGATAAGCTAGAAGAGATATCTCTAAATTGAATCAAATGTTTTGTTGAATAAGAAATATTATGTTAAAATAGATAAAGGAGGTTTATCATGAGAGTAATTTCAGGAAGTGCAAGAGGTCTAAAGCTTAAATCTCCTAAAGGGATGGATGTAAGACCCACTACGGATAGAGTAAAGGAATCTCTTTTTAATATTATAAACATGTCTATAGCAGAGAGCTTTGTTTTAGACTTGTTCTCTGGAACGGGTTCTTTAGGAATAGAAGCTTTATCAAGAGGCGCAGAAAACTGCATTTTTGTAGATGCCAGTAAAGAAAGTATCGGCGTTATAAGAAACAATATCAAAAGCGCAAAATTAGAAGATAAAAGTGAAGTATTGTTTTTAGATGTGATTAGTGCTATAAATAAATTAGGTGTGAGAAGAGATAAATTTGATATAATATTTATGGATCCTCCGTATTTAAAGAATCTGATTAACCCTACCTTAGAAGAAATAAGTAAAAGAGCATTATTAGAGGAAGATGGAATGATTATCGTAGAGCATGATACAAAAGATATTCTTTTAGATCATATAGGTAAATTAACTAAATTTAGAGAAAAAAAATATGGAAACACGACGCTTTCATTTTTTACTTGGGAGGAAAATTATGAATAAAATTGCAGTATATCCAGGCAGCTTTGATCCAGTGACAAATGGGCACTTAGATATTATTACGAGAGCATCTAAGCTATTTGACAAATTAATTGTAGGCGTATTATACAATCCTAATAAAAAATCTTTATTTACCTTTGAAGAAAGAGTGGATATTTTAAAAGAATCTGTTAAAGATTTACCTAATGTAGAAATAGATAGTTTCTCAGGATTATTAGTAGATTATTGCAACGAAAAAAAGGTATCTTCTATTATAAGAGGATTAAGAGCTGTATCTGATTTTGAATATGAGCTTCAAATGGCACAGATGAATAGACAATTAAATCCAGAAGTAGAAACGGTTATTTTGACTACAAGTACAAAATATTCTTTTTTAAGTTCTTCTTTGGTAAAAGAAGTAGCAAATTTTAAAGGAGATGTGTCCAATCTAGTTCCAGATATTGTAATGAAAGAAATAGAAAAAAAGTTACATAGGGGGGAGTAAGGTGGAACTTTTAAAATTAATAGAGGAATTAGAAGATTTAATAGAGGAAAGCTCAAGTATTCCCTTTGGAAATAAGGTTTTTGTAGATAAAAGGCAAGTTCTAGAAATCATAAAGGAGATAAGGCTTCAGCTTCCAGATGAAATAAAGCAAGCAGAGTGGATCAATACAGAAAGACAAAGAATACTTGCAGAGGCACAGCAAGAAGCGGACCATATTATTGAAAATACAAAATCTTATATACAAGAACAAGTGGAATGTAGTGAAATTGTCAAAGAAGCACAAAAACAAGCAGAAAAAATTATTCAACAATCTCAAAGTACAGCCAAAGAAATAAGGCTAGGAGCCAAGGAATATGCAGATGAAATGTTAAAAAAAATTCAAGGAAATCTAGAAAATTTAGCAAATACAGTAAAAGAGAATAGAGAAGAGTTGAATAGATAAGGGATAGGGCTATCCCTTATTTTTTTGTGGTATATCCTTTATATAAGAAAAAATGTAAATAATGAAGGAAAAGAAAAACAGTATTTTATTAAAAAATATAATTTTAGTACCAATGGAATGTGTATAAAGAGGATTATAAATAGAAGGATAAAAAGTAGTTATATTTAAATTATTTTTAAATAAAGGATATAATACATAGCAATATGTAAAAGCGAGAATTCCATGCAAAAACTTACTTAAGATATAAATGGATATATTGATATCTGTTTTACCTAAAAAACTGGAGCATTGAGCAAGAATAGATAACCCACTAAATGAAATGATAAAGGTACAAAGTGCTACTTTAAATAAAAATGAAGCATTATGGCAAAGAGATACATTATTACAACCTATAGTAATTTCGAACAAACCGCTGATGAAAGCATATATAACTTCCTTTGGAATATGAAAGGGGTATAATAAAAAGAAAAAAGCATTTGTCAATCCCTGAATGCATTTTAATACGCTAAGAATTCTAAATACAACGGAAAATAAGATAACAAATCCTCCTACTGCAAGAACTGTATTGATCCCACTTTTTACAGCCTCAGCAAGTATGATATAAAAGCCTTTATCTTCTTTATTTCTTGATAATACGATCTTTTTTATTTCTTCCATTATATTTATCTTTTTTTTGAAGATATCTTTTTTTTCGAATTTAACCCCATAATTTCTAAATAGAAGACCTACTGTTAACGCCCCTAAATAATGGCAAAGGGCAATAAAATAACCTATTCTATAATTTTTAAACATGCCTACAGCGACAGAACCAACGATGAATAAAGGACCTGAAGTGCTACAAAAAGAAGCAAGTCTTTGTGCCTCCCATTTTGTTATTTCTTTTTTTTCTCTAAGCTCAGCTGTTAATTTAGATCCTATAGGATATCCAGAGGTGATAGACATGGCAAATACTAGGGAACTTTTTCCAGGAACATTAAATAAACGTCTTGCTATGGGCTCAAAAAATAATCCTATTATATCTATTATTTTTAAATGGATTAATAAATGAGCACCAATTAAAAAAGGAAGCAAAGAAGGAACCAATATATTAAGCCAGATAGTCATGCCGATACGAGCAGAGTCTACAGCATCTTTAGGAAAAGCGATAATTCCCCATATAAGAAAGAGCACTATTATTCCAGGTAAAAAAAATTGAAGCATTACCCATTTTTTCATTTATACGCCCCCCAACATTATAACTCTATATCATTATATTAATATAAAGAGAAAGCTATGTGTTAATTTCATATATTTAAAAGAATAAGATTAATCAGAAATTGAAGGTATGATATAAGTTGGATTAACAGAAAGTCTAAACTTAAATAAAGATAAATAGTATTCATTTCTACAAATTAGAGATAAATAGCTTATGTTTTTAGAAAGTCGGTTTCCTATGAACTCTCTAAAAAAGCAGGAGTAGGTATGCATACTACAAAAGCTTAGAAAATAAAGAAAAATCTTCTATATCTAAGGACCTAGAGAAAATACATATCAAAATAGATGCAGTTGGAGCAGCAGTGAATTTAATAAATAAAGAAATTGGAAAATTAATTGGAGAAATTACAAAATTAGAAAAACAATTAGATAAATTACTTGGGGCAGAGGGTAAAAGCCAAGAACAAAATGAATTTGCTATAAAAAATGAGAACGAAGAAAAGAAGAATGAGAATCTAAATCAAGATAAAGAGATGAAGCAAGAAAAAAATAAAATACGAATCAAAAAATCTATACCTGTTAGAATTGGTATAGATTTTTTGATTAGACGTTCTCTATGCTTTATATAAGCTAAAGATGGCAATTTGTTAAAATTTTTTGAATGATATGAGTAGAATATGATGAAATAAGAAAATAAACATATAGTTAAAAAAGGTAGTAGAGATTTACATTTTATAAAATAAATGGGTTATAATGTATGTATAGTAGAATAATACAAAAGAAAGGGTGGATAAGAAGATGAATAGAGAAAAAGCAATACAGCTATTAGAAAAATACATTATAACCCCTCATATAAAGACACATTCTTATGCTGTTGAAGCTGTAATGCGTGCTTTAGCGAAAAAAATAGATCCTCAAAATGAACAAGAGTGGGCTTTAGCAGGATTGTTGCATGATTTAGATAATGATACGGTGGATTGGGAAAGGGATATGTCTGTTCATGGGCCAAAAACAATTGAGATTTTGAAGGAAAATAATTTAGGAACGGAAAGTATGTACCGTGCTATTTTAGCACACAATCCTAAAAATGGAAGTAAAATTACCAATGATTTTGAACAAGCACTGTATGCAGCAGACCCAATAACTGGATTTATTACTGCTATTACACTTGTATATCCAGATAAGAAGATAAATAGTGTAAAAGTCAAATCGATTGTAAAAAGAATGAAAGAAACACGATTTGCTGCTGGTGCTAACCGTGAAGCAATGATGTCTATTGAGAAATTAGGCATAAAATTTCCGGAATTTGCAGAAATTGCTTTAGAAGCAATGCAAGAAATATCTCCTGTATTAGGATTATAAAAATTTTTTACATAAATTGTAGGTGAATATATCTAATGTAGTGCTTAAATAAAAAAAGAGAATCTTTTTGCAAAAATATAAGTATTTCTTTTTAGACTAAAAAAAGTGGGGTATATATTGTAAATAAAGCAAGGTGGGTGAACTTATGGAAAAAATAAAAGTTGCTATTGTAGACGATTCTCCTTTTTCAATAAGTATATTAAGAGATATATTAACGGAACAAGGATATGATGTTGTTGGAGAAGCAGGTTCATTACAGGAAGTTGTTAATGTTGTTAAAGAAAAAAATCCAGATTTGGTAACAATGGACATGACAATCCCAGGAACGGATGGGCTAGAATGTACTAGAGCAGTACATGAAATAGATCCTAATATAAAAGTGGTTGTAGTTAGTTCTATGATGGATGAAGAGATTATAAAAAAAGCAAAGGAAAATAAAGTTTCTGGGTATGTTCAAAAACCCGTAGATGCAGATGAACTTATTACTGTAATACAAAGAATAACGGCAAATGAAGAATTATTTTATGAATTAGAAGAAATATACTTTAAAGTATTTAAAGAAGCTTTTTCGGATAATATAAATCGATTAACAAAAACTATCCCTTCTCATGTAGACGAAATAAAGACTAATGAAAATCAAATTTCTCGAGGTATTTCTGCAGTAGTTGGAATAATAGGAAAATACTCTGGAACCATGATTATAGACTTATCTCATGAAACTGCTGAAGAAATTACTAAAGCAGTTTTAAAGAGAGAGGTAAAGGGGATGGAGGAAGTTTTAGCATTAGTTGGAGAATTTAGTAACATTGTTTCAGGAAATGCATGTTCTTTATTAAATCGTAAAAATAAAATTTATGGATTCCGTGTAGCACCACCAACCATATTTCATGGAGAGTCACTAACTATCTCTAAAACTATCTCTAATAGTGTATCAGCAATAATAAAAACAGTGTTTGGGGAAATTTATTTAAACATAGGATTTAAAAGAGGTGAGACGGGATGGATGTAAAGGTAATCAATCCTTTTCTTAATTCTTTCTCAATAGTTATGCCTCAAGTTGGATTTCAAAGAGTTGAAAAAAAGGGAATTACTGTAAAGGAAAGTAATTTGAAAAGTTTAGGAGTAATGCTAATAGTAGGAATTGTAGGAGATGTAAAAGGAAATGTTATTTATGCTATGAGTATTGAAAGTGCAAAAGAAATTGCTTCTAAAATGATGATGGGTATGCCTGTGGAAGAATTAGATGATATGGCACGAAGTGCTATATCAGAGCTTTCGAATATGCTAACAGCAAATGCCAGCATTAATCTTACTAACATGGGCATAAATACCAATATATCTACACCTACATTAATGTATGGAAATGATTTTGAAGCTAAAATGAATACAGATAAAATATTATGTATTGAAGTCCATGTAGATGATATTCCTGTTGAAATTAATATTGCTTTTGAATAAAATTCGACTAAAAGGTGCATGCTGATGCGCCTTTTTTGTTTAGGTAGAATTTCTAAAACATTGTCGAATTATTTTGATTTTGATATAATCTTAAGTAAATAGAAGGCATATATTGGAATATTAAAGAAAAAAATCTATAAGGAATATGGAAAAAGAGGTGTACATATGCAGGAGGATAAAAGTTTTAAGATAAATATAAATGATTTAATTTTTGCTTTAGATATAGGAACCAGAAATGTTGTAGGGATTGTGGGAAAAAAAGTAGGAGATGATTTTGAAATATTGGATTTTGAAATTGTAGAACATCCTAATAGAGCCATGTATGATGGCCAAATACATGATATAAACAAAGTAGCTGAAGTTGTAAAAAAAGTAAAAAGTAGTTTAGAAGAACGTTTAACGATCGAGCTAAGATATGTAGCTATAGCTGCAGCAGGTAGAGCACTTAAGACAAAAAGAGTGGGTGTGGAAAGAGAGATAGATAGTACCGTTGAAATAGAAAAAAGTATAATCAATTCTTTAGAATTAGAAGGAATACAAAAGGCTCAAGAGGAGATTTATCAGGAAGAGAAGAACCAATCAAAGTATTATTGTGTAGGACATACGGTAGTGAATTATTATCTAGACAACGCTCCTATAGGAAACCTTAGAGGACATAAGGGGGATAGAATAGGAGCAGATATACTTGCTACCTTCTTGCCTCATGTAGTTGTAGAAAGCCTATACACAGTAGTACATAAAGCGAATTTAGAGGTGATTAGTTTAACCTTAGAGCCTATTGCTGCTATAAATGTATGTATTCCCCAAAAATTTAGATTATTAAACCTAACATTAGTAGATATAGGAGCAGGAACATCAGATATAGCAATAACAAAAGAGGGTGCAGTAGTGGCTTATGGAATGGTGTCCATAGCTGGAGATGAAATAACAGAAGCTCTTTCACAAACATTACTTCTTGACTTTGTAACCGCTGAAAATTTAAAAACGCAGCTAAATTTAAAATCAGAACATACTTTTTCTGATGTTGTAGGAATAACTTATACCATGACCACAGATGAAATTATAGATAAAATAGAAGATTCCATAAAGAATCTTGCAAATAAAATTGGTGAGAACATACTCCATTTCAATGGAAAAAAACCTAGCGCTGTATTTTGTATAGGAGGAGGAAGTCAAATTTCAAGACTTACAGAATATATAGCTACCTACCTAGATATTCCAAAAGAAAGAGTAGTAATAAAAGGAACGGAAGGACTAGAAAATATAAAATTTGAGAAAGAGCCCCTCGTAGGACCAGAATACATCACACCTATAGGAATAGGGCAGATTGCTTCTAATGAAGAGGAAGAAGATTTTCTTCAAATAATAGTCAATAATACACCTATAAGATTATTTAATTCCAAGCAAATTTCTGTCTCGGATGCGTTGGTTTTAGTAGGATTTAATCCGAGAAAACTTATTTCTAAAAAAGGAAAAGATTTAGTTTATTATTTTAATGGACAGAAAGAAAGAAAGCAGGGAACCTATGGGGAATCTGCTAAAATTTATATAAATGGAAAATTAGGAAGCATTGATATGAAATTAAAAAATAGAGATATTATTGAGATTGAAGAAGCAATAAATGGAGAAAATGCAAGCCTATATATAAAAGATCTAATTTTCATGAATAAGATGAATGAAGATGATTTGAATATATTTGTTAACAACATTTCAAAAGCATCTGATTATAAAATTAAAGACGAAGACTATGTAGAACTAAAAAGAAAGAATTTTAGTATGAAGGAGGAAAATATAAAAGAAACTGTAGAAGAAATTATTAAAGAAAAAAGCTATGAAGTAAGACAAGAAATTGTAGAGGAAAAAAAAGATAATGATTTATTTAAGAAAAAATATATTTCTGTTGAAGTGAATGGAGAGTCTATTTATATTGAAAAGAAAAATAGAGAAATACTTTTTACAGATATTTTTGATTACATACAATTTGACAGAAGCAAAGCAAAAGGAATGTTAATTCTTAAATTAAATGGGAAAAAAGCAAATTATGTGGATGTATTGAGAGAGAATGATGTGATAGAGATTTATTGGCAGGAGTAGGCATATGGAGATAAATAAAAGTATTGTCATTATGAATAAAAAAGGAATTCATGCAAGAACAGCAGCTATGATTGTTTCTTTTACAAATAAAATAAAAAATAAATATGATGTACAATTATATATACAAAAACAAAATACCCATAATAAAATGCCTATTGGGAGCATGCTAGTACTAACTTCACTAAGAATAAAGCAAGGAGAGACCATCCACCTTAGCTGTATAGGCGAAAATGCAAAACAAGCATTAGAAGAAATGGAGAATTATATATCTGGACAAATTGATCAGAAAATGAAAAACATAGAAGAGTTTGATGAAGTACTAGAGGAAAATACAATAAATGTAAGAAGTGAATTAGAGTCTATTCGAGAAATAAAAGATAAGTTTGGAAGCATATTAAATCATATTGGAGATGGAATTTGCTTAATGGATAATGAAGGGGTTATAACTTATGTTAACACTGCATATGAAAAAATTTTTGAAATAAATGCAAGAGATATATTATGGAAATATGTAAAGGATGTATATCCTAATAGGCCTAGTGTAAAAGCATTAGAAGAAAAAACAAATATTTTAGATGTTTTGATAGAAGAAAAGGAGGAAAAGCAAATTATTTCAAATTCAACTCCTATATTTGTAAATGGAATATTTAAAGGCGTTCTTTCTACTTACAAAGATGTAACGGATTTAAAAAAAATGATGTATCGCTTAGATCAGGCAAAAGAGAAAATAAAATATTATGAAGAAGAATTAAAGAAAAAAGATAATATACATGAAGCATTTCATTTTATTATAGGAAGAAGTGTTCTTTTACAAGAAAGCATTGCCATGGCATCTAAAGCAGCAAAAACCTCTGCAACGGTTATTGTCAGAGGAGAAAGTGGTACAGGAAAAGAACTTGTTGCAAAAGCCATACATGATGCAAGTCAAAGAAAAAAGGAACCTTTCATTAAAGTAAATTGTGCTGCAATACCAGAAAATTTATTGGAAAGTGAATTGTTTGGCTATGAAAAAGGTGCATTTACTGGAGCGATGAAAAGAAAGATGGGAAAATTTGAACTAGCTAATGAAGGAACCCTTTTTCTAGATGAGATCGGAGAAATGAATTATACTCTTCAAGCAAAGCTACTTCGTGCTATACAAGAAAAGGAAATAGAAAGACTAGGAGGAAATGCTACAATAAAAACAAATATTAGAATTATAGTAGCCACCAATAAAAATTTAGAAGAAATGATAGCAAATCATGAATTCAGAGAAGATCTATATTATAGGTTAAATGTGATTCCTATCATGATTCCTTCTCTTCGAAATAGAAAAGGTGATATTCCTTTATTAGTGGAGCATTTCATCAAAAAAATATGTACACAAGAAAATATAAAAATAAAGACCATATCTAGTGAAGTGTTAAAATATCTAGAAGAACATTCTTGGCCTGGGAATATTAGGGAATTGGAAAACGTGATGATTCGAGCTATTACCCTTAGTGAAGGAGAGGCAATAGAAATAGAGAGTTTTCCGAGTTATATACAGTCTATCTCTAAAAGAAAAAATACAAAGCTAATTAACCTAGTAGAGGGGGATTTAGCAACTATGGAAGAATATGATAGAGAAATCATCAAATTAGCACTAGAAAAGTATAAATCATTTAATAAAGCAGGTCAAATTTTAGGGTTAACCCATAGAACTATATCTTTGAAAGCAAAAAAATATAAATTATAAAAACTTAAAGAGAGAGGCAAATTAAATCCATAAATCTGATAAAAATTATCATGGGGTGATAATTTTTATCAGATTTTATTTTTTAAGTGATCTTTTATAAAGTAAAACAATAAATTATTATTTTGTTTAAAAACAAAAAGGAAGCTATAAGAAGGAGTAAATTAAAAAAATGAATAATACAGTGTATATTGGCATATTAATTGCTTAAATGAATATAGTATAGGCTCAAACGAAGATATAGGAGGACTAAAAATGTTAGAAAAAAAAATCATTATAACAGAAAAAAATGGACTTCATGCTAGACCGGCTAGCGTTTTTGTGAAAACAGCAGGAAAATTTAAATGTGATGTGTGTATCATAGTAGATGAAAAGAAGGTAAATGGGAAAAGTTTAATGGGGGTAATGTCTTTAGGTATAAGAGAAAATCAAGAAATAACCATTGTTACAGATGGTGAAGGAGAAGAAATTGCATTAAATGAGTTAATAAAATTAGTTGAATTAGATTTTGGACTTTAAAAATTTTAAATTAATTCTTGTTAGGAAATAAAAACAAATTATATTGGGAGGGATTTTAGAATGAAAAAAATTATAAATAATCCAGAGGTAATTGTGGATGAAATGTTAAATGGCGTCATAAAAGCGCATCCAGATCATGTTAGAAGGTTGGATGGGTTTAATGTTTTAGTAAGAAAAAGTGGGCCTGTAGAAGGAAAAGTGGCATTAGTAAGTGGTGGAGGAAGTGGACATGAGCCATCTCATGGAGGATTTGTTGGAAAAGGAATGTTAGATGGAGCTGTAGCTGGAGAAGTATTTACATCACCAACTCCCGATCAAGTATTAGAAGGAATAAAAGCTGTAGATGGAGGAAAAGGTGTTTTATTAATAATAAAAAATTATTCAGGAGATGTAATGAACTTTGAGATGGCAGCAGAAATGGCAGATATGGAAAATATTAAAGTAGATAAAGTGATTGTAAATGATGATGTTGCTGTGGAGAATAGTACATATACAACGGGGAGAAGAGGGGTTGCCGGTACTATATTTGTTCATAAAATTGCAGGAGCGGCAGCAGAAGAAGGAAAAAATTTAGAGGAAGTAAAAGTCATTGCCCAAAAGGTGATAGATAATACAAGAACTATGGGGATGAGCTTAAATGCTTGCATCGTTCCCGCTGTTGGAAAACCAAGCTTTATTCTTGAAGAAGATGAAATAGAAATGGGTCTTGGAATACATGGAGAGCCAGGAACCCATAGACAAAAAATAGCAAGGGCAGATGAGTTAACAACTTATATGCTAAATAAAATCCTAGAAGATATGCCAGTAAATTCCCATGAAGAAGTAGCTGTAATGGTTAATGGACTTGGAGGAACACCATTAATGGAATTATATATTGTGAACAGAAAATTACATGAACTATTAGAAAAGAAAGAAATAAAAATAGCAAAAACATGGGTTGGAAATTATATGACTTCTATTGAAATGCCAGGATTTTCAATTAGTTTAATAAAATTAGACAAAGAATTAAAGCAATTATTAAATGCTAAAGCAGATACACCAGCTTTTAAAGAGATGTAATAAAAAGGGGAGTTTGTTATGATTAATAAAGAAATGTTCTTAAAAATAATAAGAGAATTAGCGAATGACATTATAGAAAACAAAGATTTCTTGAATGAATTAGATATGAAAATAGGAGATGCAGATCATGGGTCTAATATGGCTAGGGGATTTAATGAAGTAAATAAAAAAATGGAAACCTTTAGGGATGCTGATTTAGGAGCTATTCTAAAAACAATTGCGATGACCCTCATTTCCACTGTGGGAGGAGCGTCAGGGCCGCTCTATGGAACGGCTTTCTTAAAAGCATCATCTGCTGTAAATGAAAAAGAAATGCTGCAAGGAAAGGATTTAATAGGCGTATATGAAGAAGTAATAGAAGGAATTAAGCAAAGAGGGCAATCAGATAAAGGATGCAAAACCATGTTAGATGCGATTATTCCTGCTTATGAAGCTTTTAAAGCTTCTATGGAAAGGGGAGAAAATTTGAAAAAAGCGTGTATTGATGCACAAGAAGCAGCTTACAAAGGAGTAGAATTTACAAAAACTATCATAGCAACAAAAGGAAGAGCCAGTTTTTTAGGAGAAAGAAGCATAGGTCATCAAGATCCTGGTGCAACTTCAAGTTATATTATCTTGAAAGCCATTGCTAAAGTGATAAATGAAGGATAGTTTTAAGGAGGATATATATGGTAGGAATTGTAGTTGTATCTCATAGCAAAAATCTAGCTCAAGAAATAATTTGTTTGGCCATGGAAATGGCTCAAGCAGATATTAAAGTCATGAATGCTGGAGGAACAGCAGATGGAGAGATTGGAACGGATTCTATTAAAATAATGCAGGCAATACAAACGGTGGATGATGGAAGTGGTGTTTTAGTTTTAGTTGATTTAGGAAGCGCCATTATGAGCACAGATATGGCAATAGAATTTTTAGAGGAGGAACTTCAAAAAAGAGTATTTATTGCAGATGCTCCAATTGTGGAAGGAAGTATTGCGGCTATTACTCAAGCATCAATAGGTGCAAGCTTAGAAGAAGTAAAAAATGCAGCAGAAGAAGCAAAACTCTATCCTAAAAAATAGAAGATATAAAAAATCTAGACATTCCTAAAAATATTAGGACTATCTAGATTTTTTATTTTTAAAAGTTTGGAGAAAAATGATATAATATAGTAAAAAATAAATAGAGATTCAATTAAATTAGCTGTTATTGTGCTTTTTTTATAGAAATTTAGTTGAATATGTTTAACTAATAATAAAAGAGAGGTAATTGCGGTGAGATTAGGAGAAATTAATGAGTATATTCAAGGAATATGTGAGAATATAGCAAGGGTACTTGAAGTAGAAGTTACTTTAGTAGATGATGATTTAACTAGAATTGCTGGAACAGGTAGTTTTGCAGGAAAAATTGGGACCAAAATAGATAAGAACTCTATTTATTCTCATGTTTTAGAAAATGGAGAATGTTACATAATGGATGAAAAATATGCTAGTGAAAATTGTAAAAGCTGCAATCAAAAAGAGAGCTGTAAAGAAGTAGCAGATATTTGTTGTCCTATAAAATTAGAAGAAAAAGTCCTAGGGGTATTAGGGCTAGTTGCTTTTCATGAGGAACAAAAAAGCATTATGCTAGAAAAAAAGGATGAATTATTGACCTTTATTTTTAGTATGTCTGAGTTGATTTCTTTAAAGTATGAGGAAGCATTTATGGAATTAACAGATAAGGACTTTCACAAAGAAGTGAGAACTTTTGAAGAATTAGAAAAAGAAGAAATCATAAAGGCATTAAAAAATTATGGGGGTACAACAGAAGGCATGAAAAAAACTGCAGAGGCATTAAATATTGGGATAGCAACCTTATATAGAAAGGTAAAAAAATACAAAATAAAAAATGCAGAGGATATGTAATTTTTATTCTACTCCTTTTGAAAAAGTTACAGAGCCTAACGAAGAAAGAATATTCTTTATTAGGTCCTGTAACTTTTTTGTAACCCATGAACGGTATAATCCTTATATAATAAAGGTGAAAAGTAGATTAAATTATTTCGGATAAAGGAGAAATTAGATGAAAAGACTAGGCGTTAAAATAATATGTTTTGTACTGATTTTTATGAGTCTATTAGAACTTTCACACATAAGCTTTGGGCAAGAAAAAAAAGAAGTAGTACATAAGATAAAAAGTAAAGATAAAAAGATCGCTTTAACCTTTGATGATGGGGGCAAAATAAAGGATATAGAAGATATATTAGATATATTAGATGAATATGACATAAAGTCAACCTTTTTTTTAATAGGAAGCTGGGTAGAAAAAAATAAAGAAACAACAAAAGAAATCCTATCAAGAGGACATGAAGTAGGAAATCATTCATACGCCCATAAAGACTTAAAGACTTTATCTAAATCTGAAATAGAAAATGATCTAAAAAAAATGAAAGATGCATTTACAAAGGCTACGGGAGAAGAAATAAAGCCCTATGTAAGACCACCCTACGGAAGCTATACAAAAGACACAGAAAAAATATTATATAATGCAGGATATGAAAAAATCATTATGTGGTCTATTGATACCAAGGATTGGACAGGAAGATCTGCTGAAAAAATAACAAATGAAGTATTAAGCAAAGCAAGTTCTGGAGGAATTGTTCTTATGCATTTAAGTCCAAATATTCATACAAAAGAAGCACTACCGAGTATAATAGAGGGTTTAGGGAAAAAAGGATATGAAATTACCACTATATCAGCACTTTTAGATGAAAATAAGAATAAAAATATTGCTGGAATAACTTATTTAGAATTCTTAAACAACTTAATGTTTTATATTGGATTAGAATATTCTTCTACAGCTCAAGAAGTGGTTGAAAAAGCAAAAAACGTTGGAATTGTAGAAGAAAATATAGAAAAGCTATTATATAAAAAGATAAAAAAAGAAAAAGCGGTAGAATATACGTGTAAAGCTATAAATATAAAACCTTTAGAATCTTTTGGATCAGATTTCACCGATGTTCCTCTAAATATGGATAATACAGGTTATTTGAATGCAGCAAAGAAATTAGGGATCATAAATGGAAAAATAGAGGAGAAAAACAATAAGTTGATATTTGGTTATGGAGAATATATTTCAAAAGATACCATGAATATTCTCTTGAAAAGAATAGAGAAATATTCAAAAAAATTCTAAAGGAGAACCTATGAAACTTAAATTTGAATATGAAAATAAAGAAATGATTGCACAGGTTACTTATAAAAAAAGAAAAACCCTTCAAATAGCAATAATCCCACCAAATCACATAAAAGTATCTGCTCCAGTAGGGATAAAAGAAGATTTTATTATAGAGAAGGTAAGATCAAAAGGACGCTGGATTGTTAAAAAATTAAAAGAATTAGAAGAAGTCAACTATGAAAATATACAAAAAGAATTTGTGAATGAAGAAGCATTTTTGTATTTAGGAAAAGAATATCCTCTTTATATACAAATAAGCCATGACATCAAAAAAGCTATTATAAAAATTCATCAAGAAAAATTACATATAATTAGCCCTACAGAGGATACAAAGCAGATAAAAAAAGAATTAGAGCTTTGGTATAGAGAGCAAGGCATTATAAAGATAAAGGAAAGGGTGGACTATTATAAAGCTTATTTTAATAAAGAACCTTTAAGAATAAAAGTAAAAGAGCAGAAAAAAAGATGGGCTAGCTGTACATCGGATGGTAGAATTCTTTTTAATTGGAGATGCATCATGGCGCCTTTAAAGGTGCTAGATTATATAGTAGTGCATGAAATGGCACACTTAGAACATTTTAATCATTCTAAAGCATTTTGGAATAAAGTGAAAGTGGTAAAGCCTGATTATGAAGAAGGAAAAGCATGGTTAAAGAAATTTGGTCCTTTAATGAATTTATAAAAAAATATCTAGTAAAAGAAAATAAAAATAGATTTTTCTTTCACTAGATTCAAAAAATCTATTTTACATAGATAGGAGACATACAATAATCCATGGCGCCTTTTAAGGCATCTTTTCTTTTAGAATAATAAATAATATTATATAGATTCGTTGATCGTATATCGTACTTTAAAAATAAATTTAGGATTTCATCTTCTCTTAAGTTCACATTGCTTAATTTGTTGATGATTGTAATGTCTGCATTTTCTTTTATTTTTTTGATAATTTCTCTTCCTTTATCATTGAATGCAAGAATTCGAATATAAGGAAGAGAAGTTATGTTTTTGACCTTCAAAATATCATTCTTTTCGATGCCTAAAAGAATATTTGTGAGCATTCTTTTTATGCTTGTTAAGGTATATCGTTTTGATTTTATGTTCATGATAAAATCTTCAAGAGAAGGACTTTTGAAAGCAAGATCTAGGATTCTATTTTCTATCCCTTCTTTTATTTCAAAATAGGAAGTTAAATTTTTATCTTCTCTCAATAAAATGGATAGTAGTATTTCATAAAAATCATGATCAAATATAGGGGAAAAATTATTGTGAATTTGCTTTTTTATTTCCGCATAAATATCTTTAGGAACAACATTGCTTAAAATAGAAAAATCTAAATTATCCTTTAAAATCTCTCTTATGGCAGTAGCGCTGCATATTTCTTCTTTTATATCTTTAGAATGATAGGAAGATTTAATTCTTTTTATGGTATAAGGCTTTATGCTGCTTTTTAATGAAATAATGCTTTTAATATACTCTAGTCCTAATATGTTATTGGAACGATTTAGTATAGCGTAAAGCTCAGTTTCTTGGATAGACAATAGATTATTACTTTTTATGTAATCAAACAAGGCTTTAGCACGAGCAGTAGGGAATAATTCTCCTTCCTTCAAATGATTTTTTAATAAATCTTTAAAATTCTTTGGTTCTGCTACAAGGATTTTACTGATTTTATAGAGCATATCTAGATTTCCAACTTCACTTCCAAAGCATATACTATCCACTGCGTTAGTGCTATTTAAAGTAGTTATGGCTCCATGAGAAAAAAATTCTGCACTTTGGGTACAAAAAAGGGTAGGAAGCTCTATAACAAGATCTACTCCACCTTTTACAGCCATTTTAGCTCTTGTCCATTTATCGAATAAAGCAGGTTCTCCTCGCTGTAGAAAATGACCGCTCATAATGGCCATAGTATGGGTAGCATGGGTTATTTTTTTAGACTCTGATAAATGATATAGATGACCATTATGAAAAGGGTTATATTCAACGATTAATCCTAAAACTTTCATATTTCTCTCCTTTTTCTTCTTTAACTACCTAAAAAATTCTTTTTATTGTTTAATATTCTTTGTTATACGTAAATTATACTAAAAAAAATAATAATAAGCTATCTTTTATAACGGAGAAAAATAGAATTGAAAAAATGAAATTTTTCTTAAGTTATTTTAAATTAATTTTTAGAATACAAGAGGAATTTGTTAAAATTTATAGAATATTAATATTATTCCGGATTATGAGCAGAATAGGTATATGTGGCGAAAAGCATGATTTATTTTGTATATAATTATATACAAAATAAATCAAAAATGCTATATTAATTATGACGTTTTTGTTTAATGTATACAATCTGCAATAAACTAAAAATTACAAATATAAGGGGGCAAAAAAATGAAGGTATTAGTTATTAACTGTGGTAGTTCTTCATTAAAATACCAATTAATCAACATGGAAAATGAAGAAGTAATGGCAAAAGGATTAGGAGAAAGAATTGGTATAGAAGGTTCTGTAGTAAAACACGAAACCACTGGAAAAGAAAAGGTTTCTATTGAACAACCTATGAAGGATCATAAAGATGCATTAAAAATTGTTTTAGACTCTTTAGTACATCCAGAGTATGGTGCGATCACAGATATGAATGAGATTTCTGCTGTTGGACATAGAGTAGTACATGGTGGAGAAAAATTCTCTGGTTCTGTTGTAATTACACCAGAAGTAAAAGCTGTTTTAGAGGAATGTACAGAGCTTGCTCCATTACATAATCCTGCAAATCTAATGGGAATAGATGCATGTGAAGGAATTCTTCCAAATGTTTCTATGGTTGGGGTATTTGATACTGCATTCCATCAAACTATGCCAAAATCTTCATTCTTATATGGACTTCCATATGAATTATATGAAAAATATGGTGTAAGAAGATATGGATTCCATGGTACATCCCATAAATATGTATCACAAAGAGCAGCAGATATACTAGGTAAAAAAGTTGAAGATTTAAAAATTGTTACTTGCCATTTAGGAAATGGAGCGAGTATTGCTGCTGTAGATGGAGGAAAATGCATAGATACATCAATGGGATTCACACCTCTTGAAGGATTAATCATGGGGACAAGATGTGGAGATATAGACCCAGCTATTATACCATTTGTAATGGAAAAAGAAAAATTAGATGCAGATGGATTAAGCAATTTAATGAATAAAAAATCAGGTGTTCTTGGAATGACAGGAATAAGCAGTGATTTTAGAGATATAGAAGATGCTGCAAAAAATGGAGATGAAAAAGCTATTGTAGCATTAGATGCATATTGTAAGAGAGTGAAAAAATATATCGGATCTTACATGGCCGAAATGGGTAAGGTAGATGTAGTGCTGTTTACTGCAGGTATAGGAGAAAACTCTATATCTATGCGTGAGACAATATGTAAAGGTCTTGAAGGTATTGGAATTGAAATTGATATAGAGAAGAACAAAGTAAGAGGAGAAGAAAGAGTAATCAGTACAGATGCTTCAAAAGTGAAGGTTTTAATTGTTCCTACCAACGAAGAATTAATGATTGCAAGAGAAACTGCTGCGTTAGTTAAATAGTTATAGGGGATACTAAAGGTGAGGAAGTCCTCACCTTTTATTCTTTCTATCAAGTAAAAATACTTGACAAATCATAAAGCCGTTTGTATAATAAATTTGGCAATGTATTGAGGTGGTCAAATGATAATTAGCTTAGAAAAACTAATAAAAAGAGAAGTAAACATTTTAGACTTGAATTTTTCCCAAAAAATTGATAGTATTAATTGTTGGGGTAAAAAAATTAAAATCATTTCCCCTATCCAAGTGGAAGGTCAAATATGTGCCACAAAGGAAGGTATGTACTTAGAATGTGAAGTTCAGTTTTCTATACTAGATCAATGCAGTAGATGCTTGAAAGAAATAGAAGTAAACATGAATTATCCAATAAAAGGATTTTTGGTGGTAGATGAAAATCACATCTTAGAAGAGGAAGATAGCTTTGTTTACAATGGGGACGAATTAGATTTTAAAGAAATCATTGAAAATACTTTTATATTAAATGCACCACAAAAGGTTTTATGTGATGAAGATTGTAAAGGTCTTTGTTCTTCTTGTGGCGTAAATTTAAATGAAGGTGAATGCAAGTGTCATGAAATAATAAATGGCGAAGAATTTATTGATCCCCGTTTTGCTAAATTAAAAAATTTGCTTAAAAAGGACTAAGGAGGTGTCATAGATGGCAGTACCAAAGCGTAAAACATCAAAATCAAAAAGAGATTCTAGAAGAGCAGCGAATTCAAAAATGGTTGCACCTGGGTTTGTAAGTTGCCCACAGTGTCATGAACCGAAATTACCACATAGAGTATGCCCAGATTGTGGATACTATAAAGGTAAAGAAGTAGTAGCGAAATAGTAAAAAAAGCATGTAGCTAAAAGCTACATGCTTTTTCTTTTGTGCAAAGGAATATTGATTTATATTTTGAAATAATATATACTATTAGTAGCTGGTACTAATATGAGTTATAATTTAGAGGTGAAATAAATGAGAAAAAAGAGCAAGGATGAAAGGCAAAGAGAGCTCTTAGAAATGCTGCAAAAAGATCCTTTTTATACGGATGAAGAAGTGGCTTCTTATTTTAATGTTAGTGTACAGACCATAAGATTAGATAGATTAAAGCTGGGGATACCGGAGCTTAGAGAAAGAGTAAAAGAAGTGGCGGAAAACAATATAAATAAAGTAAAAACTTTAGGCAGTAAAGAGATTGTGGGAGAAATTATTGATTTAGAAGTAGGAAATCTAGGGATTTCTATATTAGAAACCACAAAAGATATGACCTATAGTAAGACAAACATTGTGAAAGGGCACTATATATTTGCCCAAGCAGAATCTCTTGCCATGGCAATTGTAGATGCACCTGTTGTGTTAATGGGGGTTGCAAATATTAAAAATATCAATCCAATAAAAGCAAATGATAGGCTTATAGCAAAAGCAGAATTAGTGAGGATAAGAGATCGAAAACATTATGTTCATATCAAAATAAATAATAAAAAGCATGAACAGGTTTTTAGAGGGAAATTTATATTCAATGAGATAGAATAGGGTAAGGAGGAATACACGTGAGAATAGTAGTTGATGGTATGGGGGGAGATCATGCTCCATACGCAACGGTGGAAGGTGTAGTTCAGGCTATAAATGAATTCAACATAGACATCATTATAACAGGAGATAAAAGTATATTAGAAGAAAATTTTAATAAATACACCTTCGATAAAAGTAAGCTTCAAATCATTCATACAAGCGAAATTATTTTAAATGAAGATAAACCAGTAAAAGCCATAAGAAGCAAAAAGGATTCCTCTATGGTAGTAGCCCTGAATTTGGTGAAAGAAGGAAAAGCGGATGCCATTGTTTCAGCAGGAAATACAGGGGCTCTTCTTGCAGGAGGCTTATTTATATTAGGAAGAATAAAAGGAGTAGATAGACCTGCCCTTTGCTCTTTTATGCCAACAAAAGAAGGCATGTCTGTTTTACTAGATGCAGGAGCCAATGCAGATTGTAAACCAAGAAATCTTCTTGAATTTGGGGTAATGGGTTCTATTTATTCTAATAAGGTTTTAAAAATAGATCATCCTAAAGTGGCTATTGTAAATGTAGGAGAAGAAGAAGGGAAAGGAAATGAACTTTCAAAACAATCTTATGACCTTCTTAAAAATGGAGAAATTAATTTCATCGGAAACGTGGAAGCAAGAAATATACCTTTTGGATATACAGATGTAATTGTTTGTGATGGGTTTACAGGCAATGTAGTCTTAAAACTTACAGAAGGGGTAGTTATCTCCATGTTTTCTATGCTCAAAGAAACCTTTTTAAGTAACACAAAAACAAAGCTAGGAGCAATGCTTCTTAAAAAAGATTTAGGAAAAATGAAAAAGAATTTAGACTATACAGAGTATGGAGGCGCACCATTACTTGGTGTAAATGGAGCTTTAGTAAAAGCACATGGAAGCTCCAATGGAAAAGCAATAAAAAATGCTATTAAACAAGGAATGAAGTTTATGGAAGGAAATGTTTTAAATGAAATAAAATTAAAAATTGACAAACTAGGAGCTGATGGTATTGAATAAATTAAAAAGAGCTGGAATTATAGGGATAGGAAGTCATGTTCCAGAGAAAGTGCTTACTAATTTTGAAATAGAAAAAATAGTAGATACTTCAGATGAATGGATTGTGAGTAGAACTGGGATAAAAAAAAGAAGAATAGCAGATGAAAATACGGCGACTTCTGATCTTTCTACAATGGCTGCGAAAAAAGCAATGGAGTGTGCAGGGGTTCAACCAGAAGAAATAGATTTAATCATTGTTGCAACGGTTACACCAGATATGGCATTTCCAGCAACGGCTTGTATCGTTCAAAAAAATATAGGAGCAACTAAAGCAGCAGCTTTTGACTTAGAGGCAGGGTGTTCCGGTTTTATATATGCAATGGCTGTAGGAAAAAATTTCATAGAAACAGGAATGTACAAAAGAGTATTGGTGATAGGTGCAGAAACTATTTCTAAAATATTAGATTGGAAAGATAGAAATACCTGTGTTTTATTTGGTGATGGAGCAGGAGCAGTAGTTTTAGGAGAAGTTTCACCGGAGGAAGGAATTTTATCATCTTATTTAGGGGCAGATGGATCAGGTGGAGAGTCTTTAAATTTACCAGCAGGAGGTTCTAGAATTCCTTTAACAGTGGAAAATATTCATGATAGAATGCATTATCTAAAAATGAGTGGGTCAGAGGTTTTTAAATTTGCAGTAAGAGCCATGGGAGATGCTGCAAAAAAAGCAGTAGAGCTTGCTAATCTTCCTGTAGAAGATATAGATTATATTGTTCCACATCAAGCGAATATAAGAATAATAGAAGCTTCTGCAAAGAGATTGAAAATGCCAATGGAAAAAGTATATGTTAACTTACATGAATATGGAAATATGTCAGCAGCTTCTATTCCCGTTGCGTTAGATGAAGCTTATAAAAAAGAGAAAATAAAAAAAGGAGACAAAGTAATTCTTGTTGGATTTGGAGCTGGACTTACTTGGGGATCATCCCTTATAAAATGGAGTATCTAGGAGGAAAAAAAAGATGAATAGAATTTGTGATTTATTAGGAATAGAGTATCCGATTATTCAAGGAGGAATGGCTTGGGTAGCTACAGCAGAGCTTGCAGCGGCTGTATCTAATGCAGGAGGACTTGGGCTTATTGCAGGTGGAAATGCTCCAGCTGATATTGTAAGAGATCAAATCAGAAAAGCAAGAAATCTTACGGATAAACCATTTGGTGTGAATGTGATGCTTTTATCTCCTTATATAGAGGAAGTAATGCAAGTGATTTATGAAGAAAAAGTACCTGTTATTACAACCGGGGCAGGAAATCCTGCTAAATATATGGAAAAATTAAAATCTATTGGAACAAAAATTATTCCTGTTGTTCCTTCTGTAGCCCTAGCAAAGAGAATGGAAAAGTATGGTGCAGATGCGATTATTGCAGAAGGGACAGAGTCCGGAGGGCATATTGGAGAGCTTACTACCATGGTTTTAATTCCTCAAGTAGCAGATGAAGTGCGTATTCCTGTAATCGGAGCTGGAGGGATAGCAGATGGAAGAGGAATGGCAGCAGCTTTTGCTCTAGGTGCAGAAGGAGTACAAATTGGAACGAGATTTATCTGTAGCGAAGAATGCATTGCCCATGAAAATTATAAAAAAGCAGTAATTGGGGCAAAGGATAGAGATGCAATTGCAACAGGAAGAAGCACAGGGCATCCTGTTAGAGTTCTTAAAAATAAATTGGCAAAAGAACTAATGAGTCTTGAAAAAGAAGGAGCAGATCCGAGCGATATAGAAGCAAAAGGAGTAGGAGCCTTAAGACTTGCAGTAATAGAAGGAAATATGGAAGATGGATCTATAATGGCAGGACAAAGTGCTGCCATGGTAAAAGATATACAGCCTTGTAAGGAAATTATAGAAGAAATAATGAACGGGGCAAAAAAAGTAATTTCTAATTTAAATATTTAGGAGGAAATTATATGAATAAAATAGCGTTTGTATTCCCAGGTCAAGGAGCTCAGTATGTAGGCATGGGAAAAGATCTTTATGAAAGTAATGAAAGAGCCAGACAAATATTTGATAAAGCAAATGAAGTTTTACATATGGATTTAAAATCTATTCTATTTGAAGGACCAGAAGAAGAATTAACCAAGACAGAGAATACACAACCTGCAATTCTTACGCTAAGCATAGCGCTTTTAGAAGCTTTAAAAGAGAAAATAGATATAAAATGTGATGCCTGTGCAGGTTTATCTCTTGGAGAATATTCCGCTCTTGTTACCAGCGGTGTATTAGACTTTGAAGATGCGGTAAAGCTTGTTAAAAAAAGAGGAAAATACATGCAAGAAGCCGTTCCACAAGGAGTTGGAACCATGGCAGCAATATTAGGACTAGATAGAGAAATTTTAGCGGATGTACTAAAGGATGCTTCTTCAGAAGGAATAGTAGAAGCAGCTAATTTCAATAGCCCAGGACAAATTGTTTTATCTGGCGAAGTGAAGGCTGTAGAAAAAGCAGTTGCTTTATGTAAAGAAAGAGGAGCTAAAAAGGCGGTCCTGCTGAAGGTAAGTGCTCCATTTCATTCTTCTATGCTTTTAAAAGCAGGAGAAAATTTAGAAAAGGAGCTTGAAAATGTAACATTTAAATCCCTACAGGTTCCTGTTGTTACAAACGTTACAGGAGATTATGTAAAAAATGAAGATATAAAAGATTTTTTAGTAAAACAAGTAAGCTCCTCTGTTCTTTGGGAAGATTCTATAGAAAGAATGATTCAAGATGGATTTGATACTTTTATTGAAATTGGTCCAGGGAAAACATTAAAGGCTTTTATTAAGAAAATTGCTTCTAAAGTAAAAGCAGATGTAAATATTTACAATATTGAAAATATAGAAACTTTAGAAGTATTTATAAAGGAAGTAAAGGAGGATAAATAAATGATGAATTTAAAAGATAAAATTGCTCTTGTTACAGGAGGATCGAGGGGAATAGGAAAAGCTATTGCCTTAAAATTGGCAACACTTGGAGCGAATGTTGCCATAAATTATACATCAAGAGAAGAAGAAGCACTTAATACAAAAGAAGAAATAGAAAAATTAGGGGTAAAAGCTTTTGTGATAAAATGCGATGTATCTAATTTTGATGAATCTCAAACTATGGTGGAGGAAGTGATAAAGGAATTTGGTAAAATAGACATATTAGTAAATAATGCAGGAATAACAAAAGATGGATTATTAATGAAAATGAAAGAAGAAGATTTTGATAAAGTAATTGCTGTAAACTTAAAAGGTGTATTTAACTGTACAAAAGCAATAACAAAGCCAATGATGAAGCAAAGATATGGAAAGATAATTAATATGGCGTCTGTCGTTGGAGTTATGGGAAATCCAGGTCAAGCAAATTATTGTGCATCTAAAGCAGGCGTAATTGGATTTACGAAAGCAACGGCAAAAGAACTTGCTTCAAGAAATATAAATATTAATGCCATTGCTCCAGGATTTATAGAATCTGATATGACCCAGGTTTTGAAAGAAGAGATAAGAAAAGAATATGAATCTGCTATACCAATGAAAAAGATGGGAACAGCAGAAGATGTGGCAAATTTAGTAGCCTTTTTATCAAGTGATTTATCTTCTTATATAACAGGTCAAGTGATTCATGTAGATGGCGGAATGGTAATGTAAAGAATATAAAATAAATTAAATAATAATTAATAGGAGGTATTATTATGTTTGAAAAAGTTAGAAATATCATAGCAGAGCAATTAGGAATAGAGGAAGTAGAAAGTATAAAAAAAGAAACTTCTCTTATGAAGGACTTGGAAGCAGATTCTTTAGACGCTGTTGAAATCATGATGGCTTTAGAAGATGAGTTTGAAATAGAAATACCAGATGAAGATGCAGAAAAGTTTACTTGCATAGGGGACATTGTAAAATATATTGAAGAAAATATGTAATTTTCTTGGAGGGAAAATCATGAAAAGAAGAGTTGTGATTACAGGAATAGGATGTGTAACACCAATAGGAATAGGCAAAGAAAACTATTGGAATGCTTTGAAAAATGGGGTTTGTGGAATTGATAAAGTAACAAAATTTGATGCTTCTGACTTTACAACCCAAATTGCTGCAGAGGTGAAAGACTTTAATCCACAGGATTTTATTGATAAAAGAGAAATAAAGAAAATGGATAGATTTACCCAATATGCAGCTGCATCAGCTAAAATGGCTGTAGAAGATGCAAAACTCGATTTAGAAACCATAGATCAACATAAATTCGGTGTAATTATTGGATCTGGAATTGGAGGAATAGAGACTTTAGAAGAGCAACACGTAAGACTTTTGGAAAAAGGTCCTAAAAGAGTAAGTCCTTTCTTTGTTCCTATGATGATAACCAATATGGCTGCAGGTCAAGTTTCGATTATGTTTGGAGCAAAAGGACCAAATAGCAGTGTTGTAACTGCTTGTTCTTCTGCTACCCATGCAGTTGGAGATGCGTTTAAGATCATCCAAAGAGGCGATGCAGATGTGATGATTACAGGAGGAACAGAAAGTCCAATTACACCATTAGCCATGGCAGGATTTTGTACAATGAAAGCTATGTCAACGAGAAATGATGATCCTAAAACCGCTTCAAGGCCTTTTGATACAGATAGAGATGGATTTGTAATGGGAGAAGGCGCAGGGATAGTAATTTTAGAGGAATTAGAGCATGCACTAAAAAGAAATGCAACTATTTATGCAGAAGTAGTAGGATATGGTTTAACCGCAGATGCATACCATATTACGGCACCAGCAGAAGGTGGAGAAGGTGGCGCTAGAGCTATGGAGATGGCACTGCGTGATGGAAATATACCAAAAGAAGAGGTTGATTATATCAATGCTCATGGAACAAGTACGCCATATAATGATAAATTTGAAACTATGGCAATTAAATCTGTATTTAAAGAGCAAGCGTATAAGCTAGCCGTATCCTCTACAAAATCTATGACAGGGCATCTTCTTGGAGCAGCAGGAGGAGTAGAAGCAATTGTATGTGCTCTTGCAATTAAAGAAGGATTCATACCCCCTACAATAAACATACAAAATCAAGATCCTGAACTTGATTTAGATTATGTACCTCATCAGGGAAGACAAAAGAATATAAGATATGCACTTTCGAATTCATTAGGATTTGGAGGACATAATGGAACACTAGCGTTCAAAAAATATGAGTAATTAGATAAAAAGACCTCTATTATTTAAAAAATAATAGAGGTCTTTTTTTAATTTTCAGGAAGTATACTTTTTAAAAGGAGATCAATATAGGCATCTTTTGTTTTTATATCTTCATAATCTATTCCTAGCATTTTTTCTGATTTATTTCCTATCAATATAGGAAGAGATAAAGCACTTAATATTTGTAAGATCTTCATATGAAGGATAAGGTTTTTCTCATTAGGAAGAATTTCTTTTAAGGTTTTCTCTAGTAGTTTTATACCTCGTTTTTTCATATATATTTCAAATTCGGCTTCTACGCAGTGATTATACATGCTGTGATTAATAAAATTTTTTAGTATAGAAGGATACTTTTGCCCTGTATCAAAATAGTTTTCAATAAAATTTTTTAACCTTATTTCTGGGAGAACATTATCTTCCTCAAGATAAGAAAATGCTTTTTTCATTTGGACGGTTACATGTTTTAGGGCTTCATTAATAACCATGGCTTTTGAACCAAAATGATAGTTTATTGCAGCAATATTTACTCCTGCAAGACTTGTGATTTTTCGTATTGTAACATGTTTTAATCCTTCTGTATGGATGATGTGAAGGGTAGCATTGATGATTTTATCTTTTGTAGTAGTTGTTGGGAGGTTTAATAAATTTTTCATCGTTTTAAACTCCTTATAGATAGGGTATCTAATTTATATATTTTAATAAGCTTTATTTAGATTTTAAAGTATTAATAAAATTATGTCAAATGAATAGAAAATAGAAATTGTTGACAAGTACAAAAAAGAAGCGTATTATTTAAAACATAATTTCAAACAATGTTTCATACTGTGTTTTTTGATTGGGGGTGTATTGCAGCGCTCATGCTGTATCGATATGATAAACTTATTACATTTGGGATTGGATGTAGGATCAACTACGATTAAAATTGTATTATTAGACAAAGAAAATAATTTAATTTATAGCAAGTATAAAAGACATTATTCCAATATAAAAGATACGGTTATAGAATTGATCAATGAAGGATATAAAAATTTTGGAAATATACCAATAACCGTTATGGTCACAGGATCGGGAGGTTTATCTGTATCAAAATGGCTAAATGTAAAATTTATACAAGAAGTGATTGCTTGTACCAAAACAATTGAAAATCATATTTCTTATGTGGATATAGCTATAGAACTTGGTGGAGAAGATGCAAAAATTACTTTTTTTGATAATGGAATAGAACAAAGAATGAATGGAACATGTGCGGGAGGAACAGGTGCTTTTATTGATCAAATGGCAGTGCTTCTTCAAACGGATGCTTCTGGTTTAAATGATTTTGCAAAAAAATATAAAAACATATATCCTATTGCAGCACGATGTGGTGTATTTGCGAAAACGGATATACAGCCGCTCTTAAATCAAGGAGCAGCAAAAGAAGATATTGCAGCTTCTGTATTTCAAGCTGTTGTAAATCAAACCATTAGTGGGCTTGCATGTGGTAAATCTATAAAAGGAAAGATCGCATTTTTAGGAGGACCACTATATTTTTTATCGGAACTTAGAAAAAGGTTTAAAGATACACTAAAACTTAAGGAAGAGGAAGTTATATTTCCTGAAAATGCACAATTTTATGTTGCAATAGGGGCTGCCATAGAATCTAGACTAGAAAATTCTATAAGCTTTAGAGAATTAAAAGAGAAGCTAGAAAAATTGAACGATTCAATTCAAGAAGATACATTTAGGCTAAAACCATTGTTTGTAGAGGAAAAAGAACTTTTAGAGTTTAAAGAAAGACACAATAAAAATAAAGTAAAAAGAAAAGATCTAGAAAATTTTGAAGGAAATTGCTATTTAGGAATAGATGCAGGATCCACAACAACAAAAGTAGCACTCATTGATGACGAAGGAAGTCTTTTATATGCATTTTACAAAGGAAATGAAGGAAGACCACTGCAGTCTGTAGTAAAAGCATTAAAAGATTTATATGATAAGATACCTAAAAAAGCAAAAATCATAAATGCTGGGGTGACAGGTTATGGAGAAGAACTAATAAAAGCAGCTTTATCTGTAGATATAGGAGAAGTAGAAACTGTATCTCATTATAGATCAGCAGAATTTTTTCTTCCAGGAGTAGATTTTATTTTGGACATTGGTGGTCAAGACATGAAATGCCTGAAAATTAAAAATAAATCTATTGATAGCATTATGCTAAATGAAGCTTGTTCTTCTGGCTGTGGTTCTTTCATTGAAACCTTTGCCAATGCACTAGATAGGAAGATAGAGGATTTTGCAACAATAGGACTTTTTGCTAAAGCACCTGTAGATTTAGGATCAAGATGTACTGTTTTTATGAATTCTAAAGTAAAGCAAGCACAAAAAGAAGGATTTAGCCTTGGTGATATTTCTGCTGGACTTTCTTACTCTATTATAAAAAATGCATTATATAAAGTAATAAAGATGAGAAAACCAGAAGAATTAGGCGAAAAAATTGTTGTTCAGGGTGGAACTTTTTATAACGATGCCATACTTAGAAGCTTTGAAAATATTATAGGTAGAGAAGTGATACGACCAGATATATCAGGTATTATGGGAGCTTTCGGAGTAGCCCTCATTGCAAAAGACAGATATGAAAAAGGATATGAAAGCACCCTCTTAAAAAAGGAAGAATTGGATCGTTTTTCATTACAAACTAAAATTGAAAGATGCAAAAAATGTGAAAATCGATGTCTTCTCACTAGAAATAAATTTTATGATGGTAGAGAGTTTGTTTCTGGGAATAGATGCGAAAGAGGGGTAAAAGAAGAAAGTAAAGAAGAAGCAATAAACCTATACGAATATAAACTAAAAAAAATATTCAGTTATATTCCCCTTAAAAAAGAAGAAGCAAGAAGAGGTACCATTGGAATTCCAAGAGTACTTAATATGTATGAGAATTATCCTTTTTGGTTTACTTTTTTTACGGACTTAGGATTTAGAGTAGAGCTTTCTCCCTTATCCTCTAAAAAGGTTTATGAACTAGGAATAGAAACTATTCCTTCAGAGTCAGCATGCTATCCGGCAAAATTAGTCCATGGACATATAACTGCACTCATAAATCGTGGGATAAAAAATATTTTTTATCCATGCATTTCTTATGAAAGAAAAGAACAAAAAAAATCAAATAATCATTATAATTGTCCAATAGTTACCTCTTATCCAGAAGTAATAAAAAATAACATGGATAACTTAAAAAGCAAGAATGTAAATTTTATCAACCCATTTCTTCCTTATGATAATAAAAAAAGGCTTATAGAAAGGCTACATGAGGAATTTAAAACTTTTAATATAGAAAAAAAAGAAATAGAAAGAGCTGTAGAGGTGGCATGGAAGGAAGATGAAAAAGTAAAAGAAGATATTAAAAGAAAAGGAGAAGAGGTAGTACAAGAACTTTTGAAAACGGGGAAAAAAGGAATTGTATTGTGTGGGAGACCTTATCATATAGATCCTGAAATTAATCATGGTATTCAAAATATTATTACATCTTACGGAATTGCAGTTCTTACAGAGGATGCTGTAGCACATATGGGAAATATTGAAAGACCTCTAAGAGTTGTGGATCAATGGATGTATCATTCAAGATTATATGCAGCTGCAAGCTTTGTATCCCAAAATACTAACCTAGAAGTGGTTCAATTAAACTCTTTTGGATGTGGTCTTGATGCAGTAACTACAGATCAGGTGGAGGAAATATTAAATGACTATGGAAAAATATATACAGTATTAAAAATTGATGAGGGAAGTAATTTAGGTGCTGCAAAAATTAGAATACGTTCTTTAATAGCAGCATTAAAAGAAAGAGACAAGAAGGGATTTACGCCAAAAAAAATAGGAGGGAGTAGAGAACGGATCATATTTACAAAAGAAATGAGAAAAAAACATACCATATTGTGTCCTCAGATGTCTCCTATTCATTTTCAGTTTATAGAGAATGTATTTAAAAGCGAAGGATATAATCTAGAGATTCTTCCAGTAGAAGATAAAAAGGCTATAGAAGAAGGATTATTATATGTAAACAACGATGCGTGTTATCCATCCATTATTGTTATAGGGCAAATTATTCATGCTTTGAAATCTGGAAAATACGATATAAATAATACTTCTGTCATTATATCTCAAACAGGGGGTGGGTGTAGAGCCAGTAATTATATAGGATTTCTAAGAAAAGCTTTATTGGAAGCGGGATTGGAAGATATTCCTGTTATTTCTGCTAACTTTGCCGGATTAGAGAGCAATCCAGGATTCAAATTAACATTAGGAATGATAAAAAAATCTATCATGGCACTACTATATGGAGATTTGCTCATGAGAGTATTGTACAGAGTAAGACCTTATGAGAAATTTCCAGGTTCTGCAAATATATTATATGACAAATGGGTAAAAAGATGTAAAAAACAGGTTTATACAGGTAATATAAAAAAATTCAAAGAAAATATAAAAACTATAATAAGAGAATTTGATAATCTGGAAATTATAGAGGATAAAAAGCCTAAAGTAGGAATAGTTGGTGAAATACTAGTGAAATTTCATCCTATGGCCAATAATCATATTGTGGATACAATAGAAAAGGAAGGAGCAGAAGTAGTTGTTCCAGATTTACTAGATTTTTTCCTTTATAGCGCATATGGAAATATATTTAAATATAAATACTTATATGCAAAAAAATCACAGAAAATAATAAATGAATTTGTAATTCGTTTTATAGAATTTTGCAGAGAAGAAATGAGAAGAGAATTAAAGAAAAGTAATCGCTTTGAAAAATCAAGATCTATTTATGAAATAGCAAAGGGAGCTAGCGCTGTTGTATCTCTAGGAAATCAAACGGGTGAAGGATGGTTATTAACTGGAGAAATGATAGAACTCATTGAAAGTGGAGTAGAGAATATAGTATGTATGCAGCCTTTTGCTTGTCTTCCAAATCACATAACAGGAAAGGGAGCAATGAAGGAATTAAAAAGAAGATACCCTAAAGCAAATATTACAGCAATAGATTATGATCCAGGAGTAAGTGAAGTCAATCAACTAAATAGAATTAAGCTCATGCTTTCCGTTGCATTTAAAAACATGAAAGATGAAATAGAAATACATAAAACGTATGAAAATAAGAAAGAAGTAGAGTCTATGTGTTAAATGGCTAGAATATATAAAACTAGCCATTTTTTTATGCATATTTTTGGGAACTACATAATAGTATTTACAAATAGGAGGGAGGACGAGTTTATGGAAAAACTTCCAGAAGAAATTATTAATTCACTAAGTAGTAACATAAAAGGACACTTTTTAAATGCGAGGGGGGATTTTAAAGATAGTATTGAGGAAATAAGATTAAGGATACATCGGCCCCTTATGATTGGTGCAAATAATAAAGATTATTTTTTTAATATATCAGACAACTCCTTTCGTATAAATAGTAAACATCCTTATATTGTCACCAAGGAAGATATTGAACAAACTTTTCAGCTTATATGTAAATATTCCATACATTCTTTTTTAGAAGATATAAAAAAAGGATTTATAACCCTAAGAGGAGGGCATAGAGTGGGACTTGGAGGAAAAGTAATACTTGAGGAGGAGAGTATAAAAAACATGAAACATCTTTCTTCTCTCAATATAAGAATTGCAAGAGAGATTTTAAATTGTTCAAAAAAAATAATCCAATATATTATAAAACCTCCTAGGGACATATATAATACTTTGATTATTTCTCCTCCTCAATGTGGAAAGACAACACTTCTTAGAGATGTGATTAGAAATATAAGTAGTGGAATGAAAGAATATAATTTCGAAGGATTAAAAATTGCAGTAATAGATGAGAGAAATGAAATAGGCGGATCTTATTTAGGTGTTCCTCAAATGAACGTAGGTACTAGAACAGACATTGTAGAGTCTTGTCCCAAAGATTTAGGAATAATGATGGTTTTAAGATCCATGTCACCTAATTTAATTGTTACAGATGAAATAGGAAGTAGTAAAGAAATAAAAGCTTTATATACGGCGTTAAATGGAGGTGTAGGATTAATTACTTCTGTTCATGGATATGGAATAGAAGATATACAAAATAGAAAAGAATTAAATCAGCTGTTAGACAAAGAATTATTTAAAAGAGTAATTGTTTTATCTGCTAGAGCTGGAGCAGGTACTGTTGAAAAAATATATGACTTAGAAGAAAAGAGGTGTATTTTTGGTCATTAAGATTATGCTGATTTGTATCATGATAGTATGTTTTTTTTTATTAGGAGATGAGCTCTATAAATCCTATAAAAAAAAATATAAAGATATAGCTGATTTAATTAAAATTTTAGAAATACTCCATATGGAGCTAGGTTTTGGATTATATACTTTAAGCGAAGTATTTTTTAAATTAGGAGAGAAAAAAGATTTTAGGCTGTGGGAATTTTTTGAAGAACTCGGTAAGAACTTAGAAAAAAATGAAAGTAAGTTTTTGGAAGAGATAGTGAATGAAAATGTATATCTCGTAAAGGAAAAGACTTTTTTGGGAGAAAAAGAATTAGAAGAATTAAAAAATTTAATTTTAAATTTAGGGAAAAGTGACTTTTATAGTCAAGAAAGGATCATAGAACTAGCCATAGAAAATTTAAAAAAGATGCAGGAAGAAGCCTTTTTAGAGGTAAGTACGAAAGGGATTTTATATAAAAAAATAAGTTTAATTATGGGTTTTTTGCTTGCAATCATACTTTTGTGAGGAGGATATTATGGGTGTAAATATTGATTTGATTTTTAAAATTGGAGCAATTGGTATATTGATTGCTGTATTAAATATTGTTTTACAAAAATCAGGAAGAGATGATTATGCAATGATGACCACTTTAGCAGGAGTAGTCATTGTCCTCATGATGGTCATAAAAGAAATTAATACCTTATTTAATACCGTAAAAACTATGTTTAACCTTTATTAGGATCAAAAGGAAGTGATCTCTTGGAGCTGACTAAATTAATTTGTGTGGCATTACTGGGAACAACTTTATCTGTGCTACTCAAAAAAGAAAGACCAGAAATAAGTATGTTCATAGGAATTGTTACAGGAATAGGAATATTTTTAGGAGCCATATATAAGCTGCATTTTATTATGAATGCCATAAATGATTTATCCAATAAAGTACATATAAACTACATGTATTTTTCTACCATAATAAAAATAGTAGGAATATGCTATCTAATGGAGTTTGCCATTCAAATTTGTAAGGATTGTGGAGAAGGGGCAATTGCATCAAAATTAGAATTTGGAGGAAAGGTGATTATATTAACCCTTTCTTTTCCCATACTTTTATCTATATTGAATACCATAATAAATATTATTCCTTAGGAGTTACATATGAAAACAAAAGTGCTTATTTTAACGATAATAATGGTAGTTTTAGGAACTACCCTGTGTTTTGGAGAAAACAATGATCCACAAAAGCAGGTAAATGAATACATGGAAAAGCAACTTAATTCTCTTGAAATATGGAAAATGGAAGAATATTTTAGCGAGGAAGGGGTTTTGAATTCCGTAGACCTAAAAAGCTTTCTGATGGATGTAGCAAAAGGAAAGAAAAATTTATTGGATTTAATCAATAAAGATCAGATAAAAACTTTTTTGTTTAAAGAGCTAAAGATTAATTTAAGAATATTCATCAGCATATTAGTTCTTGCTATTGTATCCTCCATACTAAAAAACTTAGATAATGCTTTTTCCTCTGGAGCCATAAGTAGGATATCCAATTATGTCATATTTTTAATTATTATATCTTTAAGCTTCATAGGCTATAAAGAAGTTTTAGGAATATGCAAAGATACCATAGAAAATATGGTGAATTTTATGGAAATCGTAATACCGATTGAAATTGCAATTTTGGTTACATTAGGATTTCCTGTTACATCTACAATATTAAATCCTGTATTTTTAGGGGTAATTGTTTTTATCAATATGGTTTTTAAAAAATTTCTACTGGTTACCATGGCTCTATCTTTTTCTATACTTATTATTAATAGTATCTCTAAAAATATCAAGTTAAAAGGTATGTTTTCTTTTATTAAACAAGTAAATATGTTTATTATTGGAGGGATGCTTACCATTTACTTAGGAATACTTTCTATTCAAGGATTATATGTTACATCTTTTGACAAGTTTTCTGTTAAAACAGTAAAGTTTGCAATTGGGAATTTTATTCCTATAATAGGAGATTTTGTATCAGATTCTATTGATGTGTTATTATCTTCCTCTTATTTGCTCAAAAGTGTATTAGGATCTATTGGCCTATTGATACTAGTAGGAATATGTATCATTCCAGTTTTGAGAATTTTAAGCGTTATCATCGTATACAAAATTGCATCCATCATCATAGAACCTATTTGTGAAGAAGGAATATCCTCTTATCTAAATGAAATGGGAAACCTAATCACAATTATATTGTTATCTGTACTTGCCATAGGAATAATGTTTTTTATTACCATTGCAATACTTGCCTCAATAGGAAATGTAACGAAACTGTAAGGAGGATAAAATGAATGGAATAAAAGAATGGATAACTACTATACTCATCGCAGCTTTTATTATAAATCTAATAGATCTCATATTACCTTCAGGAAGTTTGAAAACGTATGTAAATTTAGTGCTTAGCTTTATATTTGTATTCATCATTATAGCGCCTGTTGCGAATAATTTTGTAAAAGATATGACTTTAGAGGATAGATTTTTAAAGGAATTTGATACTTTCCAGTACGATTATAAAGAAAAGCTTATATCTTTAGATCCTGTAAATCAAGATGAACTAAAAGAAAATTATACCAAGTGTTTGAAGGAAAGTATTACTACAAAGCTAAAAGAATATGGGTATGAGTTAGAAAATATGGAAATAGATAATAACGAAGTAAAAAATATTGTCATTAAAGAATCAAAATATAATAAAAATAGTAATAATGAAGGAAAAGAAGAAATAGAATTTAAGAGAAATGAAAATTATAAAGAAACTTTTAAAGAAAAAGAAATGCTAAAAGAAAAATTTTTAAAGGACGAATTAAATAAAATATTTGAAATATCTATTGAAAAAATAGAAATCAACTAATGTGAGGGATGAAAATGGAAAGCAAAAAAATGGAGAAGAAAAAAGTGTATAGCATTTTGATCATGATCATTATTTCGCTTATATTGCTCATTAGTATTTCTGATCTTTTTCCAAGGAAAGTAGAAAAAAATCCTCCAAATGCAAAGTTAGTCATGGAAAAAGAAAAGATAGGAAATACAACAGAAGAAATTTTAGAAGAAAGGTTAGAAAAAATATTATCTAATATTCAAGGGGTTGGAGAAGTAGAGGTAATGATTACCTTGGAAACCAAAGGACAAATTGAACCTGCTTTTAATAAGGTTGCATCAACGGAAACAAGTGAAGAAAATGATTCAACTGGTGGAAGGAGGGTTGTTACGACGGAAAATGTGAATCAAACTATTGTAACGCAAAATAATAAAGAGGGAAATGAACCTATATTATTAAAATCTATTGAACCTGAAATTAGAGGAGTTATTGTAGTTGCTCAAGGAGCAGAGAATATTAAGGTAAAGGAAAGTATTTTTACTGCTGTTAAAACTGTACTTCAAGTAGCTGGCCATAAAATTGAAGTATATCCAAAAAAATAATAGAAAAATAGGGGGGAAATTATATTATGAAGTTTAATGGAAAATTTTTGAAGAGTAGAAATTTTATTGTATTTTCCTTAGTCGTAATGTTAGTATTAGTAGGTGTTGTAAATTATAATTTAAGTAAAAAATCACTTCTTGAAACATCTAATGAATTAAAAGAATATGAAAAAAGCATGATGGAAAATTATACAGAAGAAGAAAATCAAGATTCTGATGTTCCAGCAGAAGAAACGATAAAAGAAGACGTAGATCAAGCAGAAGATATAACTGTGGTAGACAGCAATAAAACTGAAGTAGAAGAGAAAGTAAAAGAAACAAGTGCCAATATAACAGAGACAATGGCTGCTAAAGAGAATATGGAGAAAGATACATATTTTGTTGACATTAGATTAAATAGAGAAAAGCAAAGAGGAGAATTAGTAGAAGAATTAGATGCAATTATAAATAATCCATCTTCTAATGAAAAAGCAAAGGATGAGGCATTAAATTTAAAATTAGATTTAATAAAATTTAGAGAAGCAGAATCTAACATTGAAAACATATTAAGAGCAAAAGCATTTGAGGATCCCATCGTATATTTAAGCAAAGATAGCGCAAATATAGTAATAAATAAAGAAAAATTAGAAAAACAAGATATAGCAAAAATATTCGATGTAGTTCATACTGAAACAAATTTATCTTTAGAAAATATAAAAATAATGAATAATAAAAGATAGTTTGTAAAATTATCATTCCTTTGGTATAATGAACATATGATTGAATATGTACTCTTTGGGGGTGTACCTATGGAAAACAAGGATTATGGCCAGATAAAAATATCAGAAGATGTTATATCGACTATAGCTGGTTTAGCTGCTGCTGAAATTGAGGGTGTAGCATCCATGAGTGGAAGCATAACAGGAAATATAACAGAAATATTAGGAAAGAAAAACTTATCCAAAGGAGTAAAAGTAGTTGTAAATGAAGAGGAAGTATTTATGGATCTATTTTTACTGATTGAATATGGAATTGTCATACCAGATGTAGCTTGGAAGATACAAGAAAACGTGAAAAACACAGTAGAAACCATGACAGGGTTAAAAGTTGCTGAGGTGAATGTTCATATTCAAGGAATTAGTTTTAAAAAAGAAAAAATTGAAGAAAATAATCAATAAAATAAATATTAACCCTCTGAAGCCTCAGAGGGTTAGTTTTGTCTAGATAAATATTAGGAGGTAAGCAATGAGTAGAAAAATTAGTAGAGAATTAGGAATGAAATTATTTTATCAACTTGAAATGACAAAGGATTTTAGTGAAGAGAGTGTAGTAAAATTTATTGAAGAAAATTCTCATGAAAATTTGGACAAGGATTATATACAGGATATGGGAATGAGATTGATAGAAAGTAAAGAAAAAGTAGATGGATTAATCAGTAAATATGCAAAAGGATGGACTTTAAATAGAATAGCAAAGGTAGATCTAAGCATTATGAGGCTAGCGATTATTGAGATTCTTTATAGAGAGGATATTCCCTTTAAGGTAGCAATAAACGAAGCCATAGAGCTGAGCAAAAGATATTCAGATGAAGATTCGGGAGGCTTTATAAATGGAGTGCTGGGAAGTGTTGTAAATGAAATTGAAAAATAAAATCGTTTTAGGAATAGATACAAGCTGCTATACTACTTCTATAGCAGCTATAAATTTACATAGAAATTTAATTTTTAGCAAAAAAGAACTGTTAAAGGTAAAAGAAGGGTGCAAAGGACTTAGACAATCCGAAGGAGTTTTTCAGCATACGAATCATTTAGGAGATTTATTTGAACAAATAAGAAACGAGCTAAAAAACTATGAAATTGTTGCAATATCTGTATCTTCCAAGCCAAGACCGGTCGAAGACTCTTATATGCCTGTGTTTTATTGTGGATCTCAATTTGGAAAAGCCATGGCAAGTGTTTTAAAGGTGCCTTTTTATGAAACTACTCATCAAGAAGGACATATTGAAGCTGCTTATTTTGATACAAAAATGAATCAAAAAGATTTTATCACTGTGCATATATCAGGAGGAACAACAGAAATTCTTTTGGTTCATAGACATATAAATGAATATAAATTAGAAATAATAGGAGGAACCAAGGATATCAGTGTAGGGCAGCTTATAGATCGAGTAGGGGTGAAACTGGGTTATCCTTTTCCTTGTGGCATGTATTTAGATAAAAATGCAATGAAGTGTAATGAAGAAATAGGCAAATTAAGCATTTTTGTTAAAGATGGATATATTAATTTTTCTGGAATAGAAACAAAAATTTATGGATTAATAGAAAAGCATACCAAAGAATATATATCAAAGCTTACATTAACAGCTGTTAAAGAGGCTTTATTTAAAGCTTTGGTTTACTTATGTGATGAATATAAAATAAAAGAGGTGCTCTTTGTTGGAGGGGTATCTTCTAGTGAATATATATCTTATCATTTAGAAGAAGTATTAAAAAAGAAAGAGATTCATTCTTATTGGACGAAACCAGAATATGCAAAGGATAATGCCATTGGAACTTCTTTGATAGGAGTAAATTGTTTTTTAGGTGGGATGTAGTATGAAATTAAAAGCACTTACTGTAAGCGAAGTGAATGTATACATAAAAAGGATTTTAATAAATGATCCAATTCTTTATAATCTAAGAATAAAAGGAGAAATATCTAATTTAAAAATTCATACAAGTGGAAACGTATATTTTTCTTTAAAAGATGAACAAAGCAAAATAAATTGCGTCCTTTTTAAAAATAAAGACATAGGAAATATAAAACTAAAAGAAGGGCTACACGTAGTTGCCTATGGATCTATATCTTTATATGAAAAGGATGGAAGTTATCAACTTTATATTCAGTCTATAGAAGTAGAAGGAATAGGAGATTTGTATATAGAGTTTACCAAGTTAAAAGAGAAACTTGAAAAAGAAGGTTTATTTGATGAAAAATATAAAAAAACATTGCCTAATATGCCAAGTAATATAGGGGTTATAACATCTCCTACAGGAGCTGCTATAAGAGATATAATCAATGTGATAAGTAGAAGATATCCAAAGGTAAATATAAAGGTGTACCCTGCACTTGTTCAAGGAGAAAAGTCTGCAAAAGATATTGTAAGAGGAATTGAATTTTTTAATAAAAGAAGAAATGTAGATGTTATAATAGTAGGTAGAGGCGGAGGATCTATAGAAGAACTGTGGTCATTTAATGAGGAAAAGGTTGCAAGAGGTATATTTAAATCTAAAATTCCAGTTATATCTGCTGTTGGACATGAAACGGATTTTACTATTTCTGATTTCGTAGCGGACTTTAGAGCACCAACTCCTTCTGCTGCTGCAGAAATTGCTATTCCCTCCTTATTAGATATACAATATAAGTTGGAAAATATAAAACATAGAATGAACAAGGGATTTAAAAACATCGCAGATCAAAATAGATTTAAGCTAGAACAAGTAAAAAAAGAAGTGATGTCTTCCTTTAACTATGATCTAAAAAACAAAAGGATAGAACTAGATAACCTTCTTGAAGATATAAATAAAAGCATAGTGAATAAAATGAAATTAAAAAGAGAAGAATTAAACTATTTAGGAAAAAATTTGCATAATTTAAGTCCTCTATCTATTTTATCCAGAGGGTATGCTTTGGTGGAAAGAGAAAATAAAATCATTAAAACGCCAAGGAATCTTATACTAGGAGATGAAATAAACCTACGCTTTAAAGAGGGAAATATAGATTGTAAGGTAGAAAATATATATTTAAAAGAGGGATATAAAGATGAAATATGAAGCGTCTTACAAAAGATTAGAGGAAATATTGCAACAATTAGAGACTGGAACCATCTCTTTAGATGAGTCATTAAAGCTTTATGAAGAAGGAATAAAACTTTATCGATACTGTAATGATTTATTAGAAGATGCAAATCTTAAAATAACAAAATTTTTAGAAAAAGAGGAAGATATTTTAGAAGTGGACTTTGAAATAGGGGAGGATTAAAATGGGATTTAAAAAAGAATTAAAAAACAAAAAAGCGTTCTTTGAAAAAGAAATGGAAAATTACATACCTAAAATAGAAGGATTTCAAAAAAAATTATTTGAAGCAATGAAATATAGCTTAGATGCTGGAGGGAAAAGATTAAGACCCATACTATTGATAGAAAGTTGTGCTTTAGTGGGGGGAGAGATAAAAGACGCTATTCCTTTTGCTGCAGCTATTGAAATGATACATACATATTCTTTGATACATGATGATTTACCTGCCATGGATGATGATGATTTAAGAAGAGGAAAGCCGACCAATCATAAGGTTTTTGGAGAAGGATTAGCAGTTCTTGCAGGAGATGGACTTTTAAATTATGCTTTTGAATTAATGATCCTATCTACCTTAAAAGATGAAAAAAATACTATTCAATATGTAAAGGCAATGAATGAAATAGCAAAGGCTGCTGGCATATATGGAATGATTGCTGGTCAAGTTATCGATTTAGAATGTGAAAATAAAATAATTGATAAGAAAACTTTAGATTTTATACATATGAATAAAACTGCTGCCATGATTATTGGAGCCATGAGAGCAGGCGCTATAATTGGAGGAGCAAAAGAGAAGGATTTAGAAAAATTAACGCTTTATGCACGAAATATTGGTTTAGGGTTTCAAATAGTAGATGATATATTAGATATAATAGGAGAAGAAGAAAAGCTTGGAAAAAATATTGGAAGTGATGTAGAAAAGAATAAATCAACTTATCCATCTTTATTTGGAATAGAAAAATCAAAGGAGATAGCAAAAGAATTAATAGAGGATGCAAAAGACGCTATTTCATCTTTTAAAGATAAGGGAGTATTTTTACAAGATTTAGCAAATTATATCATAGACAGAGAGTATTAAAGGAGGATTTTAAGTGTCTTTTTTTGAAGGAATTTTAAATAATGATATATTTATAATTTGCATTACAGCATGGTTTGTAGCACAACTTTTAAAGGTGATTATAACCTTGATATTTGAAAAAAGAATAGATATTTCAAGATTTGTAGGATCTGGAGGAATGCCTAGCTCTCATTCTTCCTTTGTAACCAGTTTAGCAACAAGTATAGGAATAAAGACTGGCTATGATTCTCCTGAATTTGCTTTATCTTTGGTATTTGCTTTAATTGTAATGTATGATGCAGCAGGGGTGAGAAGATCTGTTGGAAAACAAGCTAAAATTTTAAATAGGATTATTGAAGATATTCATGCCCATAAAACCCATATTTTCACAGAAAAAAGATTAAAGGAATTGGTAGGACATACTCCTGTAGAGGTTTTATCTGGAGCCATACTAGGTATCGTAATTGCAAACATAATGATTTGAAAAGGATAAATGTATATGTTATAATATCTATGTTTTAAGTAATATTACTTAAAACGTAGATATATTTTAAGCATATATATGTATATCCTAGTATAAATACTAGGGTATATTTATATGTGCTTGAAAATAGGGAATAAAATGAAGATAATTACAAAAAATAACAAGAAAGTAGGATGAAACAATGTATAAATATTTATACAATATAAATACGCCGCAAGATCTAAAAAACTTGAATGTAAGAGAATTAGATATTTTAGCGAATGAAATTAGAAAGTTTTTGGTAAAATCTGTATCTAAAACAGGTGGGCATTTGGCACCAAATTTAGGCGTAGTAGAGTTAACCCTTGCTCTTCATCATACATTTGAAAGTCCAAAGGATAAACTTGTTTGGGATGTTGGTCATCAGGCATACGTACATAAAATAATAACAGGAAGAAGAGACTCTTTTCATACCTTAAAACAGTATAAAGGATTGAGTGGATTTCCAAAAAGAAAAGAAAGCATTCATGATATATTTGAAACAGGGCATAGTAGCACTTCTATTTCAGCTGCTGTAGGGTTAGCTATGTCAAGAGATATAAAAAAGGAAAAACATGCTGTCATTGCTGTAATTGGAGATGGAGCATTAACCGGAGGAATGGCTTTTGAAGCATTGAATCATTTAGGAAATACGAAAACAAACATGATTGTTGTCTTAAATGATAATGAAATGTCAATAGATAAAAATGTGGGAAGTGTTTCAAATTATTTATTTAAATTAAGAACCAATAGAGCATATAAAAAAATAAAAGATGAGTTCGAAAATTTTACAAATTTCATTCCAAAAATAGGAAATAAGATGTATAAAACTGCAGATAGATTTAAAGACAGCTTAAAATATTTTATGATTCCAGGTGCATTTTTTGAAGAAATGGGAATAAAATATTTTGGACCGATAGATGGACATAACGTAGAAGAATTAATTCATACTTTTGAAAATATAAAAAAAGTAGAAGGACCAGTACTTGTACATGTTATTACCAAAAAGGGAAAAGGATATAAATTTGCAGAAAATCATCCAGAACAATATCATGGAGTATCTCCTTTTAAAGTGGAGGAAGGGGTAGGGAAAAACAATAAAATTACTTATTCTAGCACAGCAGGAGAAAAGCTAACGCAGCTTGCTAAGGAAGATGAACGCGTTGTAGCAATAACTGCTGCAATGCCATCTGGGACAGGATTGAATACATTCAAAAAAGAGTATCCAGATAGATTTTTCGATGTAGGAATAGCAGAAGGACATGCTGTTACATTTGGTGCAGGTCTTGCAGCAAATGGTCTTAAACCTTATTTTGCCGTATATTCTACTTTTCTTCAAAGAGGCTATGATCAAATTTTACATGATGTTGCTATTCAAAACTTGCCAGTTACTTTTTTAATTGATAGAGCAGGTCTTGTAGGAGAGGATGGAGAAACGCATCACGGGGTATTCGATTTAAGCTATTTAAATATGATACCAAATTTAACAATAATGGCACCAAAGGATAAAATGGAATTAGAGAAAATGATGGATTATTCTATAAAAGCAAAGGGTCCTATTGCCATAAGGTACCCAAGAGGAGAAGCTAAAAATTTAAATACAGAAAAGGAAGAAGGGAATATATTAAAATGGGAAATATTAAATAAGGGAGAAACTGTTGCAATTATTGCAATAGGAGGCATGGTAAAGCATGCATTAAAAGCCATGGAAATCTTAAAAGAGAAAGGAATAAATCCTACAGTAATAAATGGGCGATGCCTAAAACCTATGGATGAAGAGATCATAACCTCTTTAAGCAAAGAATACAAGTATATATTTACTGTAGAAGATAATGTTTTAGCTGGTGGATTTGGGACAAAAATAAATTTAAGTTTGACAAATTTAAATTTTCAAGGGAAAATAATAAATATAGCGCTTCCAGATTGTTTTATAGAGCATGGAAAGGTAGAACTGCTATATGAACAATATGGATTATCTCCAGAGAAAATTGGAGAAAAAATAGTAAAAGAAATGAATTTAGAAAGGTAAAAAATATGAAAAAAAGATTAGATATATTATTGGTAGAAAAAGGGTATTTTGATAGTAGGGAAAGAGCTAGAAAATCTATTATGGCTGGACTTGTGTTTATAGATGATCAAAGATGTGATAAAGCTGGAACTAATATAGATGAAAATGCAAAAGTAGAAGTAAAAGGAGATAGTATTCCTTATGTGAGTAGAGGGGGACTGAAGCTAGAAAAATCTATAGAAAAATTCAATATCCATCTAGAGGATAAGGTTTGTTTAGATATTGGGGCATCAACAGGTGGTTTTACAGATTGTATGCTTCAAAATAAAGCAAAGAGGGTATATTCTATAGATGTGGGATATGGACAGCTTGCATGGAAATTAAGGCAAGATAATAGAGTAGTGTGCATGGAAAGAACAAATATAAGGCATGTGAAATTTGAAGATATAGGAGAATATGCAGATTTTGCATCTATAGATGTTTCTTTTATATCTTTAAGATTAGTTTTACCAAAAGCAAAAGAACTATTAAATGAAAGGGGAGAAATCGTTGCTTTAATTAAACCTCAATTTGAAGCAGGGAGAGATAAAGTAGGGAAAAAAGGTGTGGTAAGAGAAAAAGAAACCCATATAGAGGTTATTGAAAACATAATAGAATTTGCTTTAGGGAACGGATTTGAAATCTTGGATCTGGATTTTTCTCCTATAAAAGGACCAGAAGGAAATAGAGAATATCTGTTATACATAAAAAAAATGCAAGATATAAATAGCAAAACGAAAGAAGAATATAAAAACCTTATCACAGAAATAGCAAACAAATCTCATGAAAAACTTTAATTAGGAGGAGCACCATTGAAAATAGCGAGGCATTCTAAAATACTTGAAATAATTGAAAATAAAGAAGTAGAAACTCAAGAAGAACTTGCGGAAGAACTTAGTAAACGAGGAATAAATGTAACACAAGCTACAGTATCTAGAGATATTAAGGATTTAAAATTAATCAAGGTATTATCTCAAAGTGGAAAATATAAATATGCTGCTTTAAAGAAGGAAAATAGAACATCTTCTGATAAGCTAATAAGATTAGTAAGAGAAGTACTGATTAGTTTGGATTTTTCAGAAAATATTATTTGTTTAAAAACCATAACTGGCTCTGCACAATTAGTAGCGCATGCTATTGATGAATTAGAATTAAAAGAGATTATTGGAACCGTAGCAGGAATTGATACCGTATTTATATTAATAAGAGAGAAAGAAGATGTAGAAAAAATAATGGATAGATTTAGAAAGTTACTATAGAATGGGGGATTATTAATGATCCTTGAATTATATATAGAGAATTTTGCACTTGTTGATGTGCTTAGAGTGAATTTTGAAGAAGGATTGAATATATTAACAGGGGAAACTGGGTCTGGAAAATCGATTATTATCGATGCTTTAAATCTAGTCTTAGGAGAACGATTTGATAAATCTTATATTAGAAAAGGAAGGAATAAAGGTTTAGTAGAAGCTACATTTTATATAAAAAATAATAAGGTAAAAGAACTATTACTGGAATATGGAATGGATCTATCTTTAGATGAAAATATGATTATAACAAGAGAAATGTATGCTGATGGAAAAAGCATAAGTAGAATCAATGGAAGAAATGTAAAACTTTCTTTTTTAAAAAATTTAGGCACTCTTTTGATCGATATTCATGGACAGCATGAGAATCAAGTACTATTTCATACAGAAAAGCATTTAGAATTTTTAGATTTATATGGTGAAAATAAGCTAGAAAATGCAAAAAATGAATATATAAAGACCTATAAAACCTATTTGAGCTTAAAAAAAGAATTAGAAAATCTTACAGAAAATAAAGATGAGAGACAGATACAAAGAGAAATGGACTTATTGAAATTTCAGATAAAAGAAATAGAGGATGCGAATTTAAAAATAGAAGAATATGATGAATTATTAAAAGAAAGAGAAGTTTATAGAAATAGTGAAAAAATTTATAGCAATTTAAATAATGCTTATTTGCATTTATATTCCTCTAATATAAATGGATTTGATAGTATTTCAAAAGCATTAAAAGAGTTAAAGGACTTATCTGCTTTTGATCCAAAATTAGAGGAAATGCATCTGAGTGTAGAAGAAATAATGTATAGATTGCAAGATATATCAAAAGATATACGAGACTATAAAGAAAATATAGATTTTTGTCCTCAGGCTTTAGATGATGTGGAGATTCGAATAGACAGTATAAATAATTTAAGACGAAAGTATGGGAATACCGTAGAGGATATTTTTGAGTATAAAGAAAAAATGAATTTAAGATTAGAAGAAATAATAAATAGAGATGAAAAAGTGATTGAATTAAAAGAAAAAATTGAGAAGATAAGAAATAATCTAGAAGAAAAAAGTAAAAAAATAACTTTAAAACGAAAAGAAATAGCAAATAATTTTGAAAAACAGATATGTAGTGAACTAGATACGTTAAATATGAAAAACATAAATTTTAAAGTGTACTTTGAAGAAAAAGAAGAATTTTCTCTAACTGGGAAAGATGATGTAGAGTTTATGATTTCTTTTAATATAGGAGAAGACTTAAAATCTATTTCTAAAACTGCATCTGGAGGAGAAATGTCTAGATTTATGTTAGCTTTTAAAAGAATTTTATCTGATGTAGATGAAATAGAAACTTTAGTTTTTGATGAGATTGATACAGGAATAAGCGGAATTGCAGCGCAAATTGTAGGAGAAAAATTAAAGGTTATAGCCAATAAAAAACAACTCATATGTATTACTCATTTACCACAAATTGCAGTGAATGCAGATGTTCACTTTCATATAGAAAAAATCATTGAACAAAACAGGGCTTATACAAAAATAGTAAAATTAAGTGAAGAAGATAAAATTAAAGAAATTGCTAGGCTAATTGCAGGACTAAATATTACGGAGAAAACGATAGAACATGCAAAAGAAATATTAGAAATTACAAAAAATAAAGGCATTTAAATGCTTTTATTTTTTTGTTTTTTTTGACAGTATTATAATTATTTGTTTCGGATATAAAGATGATTTTCAAGGAAAATTAAAAGTAAAATTAGTCTAAGGATGTGATGCATTTGACAAGATTTTCTAAAAAGAAAATATTGTTTTTTATTATAACGTTATCTGTTATTATAACAAGTTTTATTTCTTTTAATTTATTTACCCAAGCATTTGACAAAGAACGATTATATTTAATTCCTTTAGGCAATGTAACAGGAATAAAGTTAGATACAAAGGGTGTGTTAGTAATTGGAATAGATGAAAGCTATTTAAAAGAAAAAAATAGAGGAATAAAGATAGGAGATATTATTACACGAGTAGAAGAAAAAGAAGTAAATAAAGCAGTAGAAATAGAAGAAATATTAAATACAATCAAAAAACGTCGTGTTAAAGTAACGATAAAAAGAAATGGAGGCTATTTAAATAAAAACCTAAAAGTATATGAAGATGAAAAAACAAATAAATATAAAATAGGATTATGGGTAAGAGATAAAATAGCAGGTATTGGAACGCTTACGTATTATGATCCAAATACGAAAATATTTGGTGCATTAGGTCATGGAATTACAGATATTGATACAGGTGAATTAATTGAAGTAAAAAATGGAACTTTATATATACCTGAAAAAATTGGTGTAAAAAAAGGTGCTGTGGGTGTACCTGGGGAAATAATTGGAGAATTTAATGAAAATAATGAAATGGGGGAATTTAGTAAGAATACGAATTTTGGAATAAGAGGGAAGATTATAAAAACTTTAGATCTAAATTTATCTAAACCGATGGAAGTAGCACATTATTATCAAGTAAAAAAAGGAAGTGCATATTTATTATTTCCAGACAAGAGTAATAATATAAGGAAATATGAAGTGAAAATACAAAAAATATTTAATCAAGATAATCCAGAATCGAAAAGCATGGTGATTGAAATAACAGACCCCGCATTACTTGAATATACAGGAGGAATTGTTCAAGGAATGAGTGGAGCACCGCTTATTCAAAATGGAAAATTAATTGGCGCTGTAACCCACGTATTTGTAAATGATCCAAAAAAAGGATATGCCATATTTATCGATTGGATGTTAAAATAAATTTTTTTGCTAATGCTGTTGAAAAATTTTGTTAAAAATATAAAGATAATTAGAAGGAGAAAGAAGTGCAAATGTCGAATTAATTATTTGTTCAAATTTAAATTATTTTTATTGGGGGGTAACTGTAGTGAAAGAAAAAATAAAAATAGCAATAGCAAATGATAACAGAGATTTTTGCCAAATTTTAAAGGAATACTTAGAAAATGAAAATGACGTAGAAATTTTAGGAATAGCAAAAGATGGAATTGAAGCGATTGATTTAATTGTTGAAAAAGAACCAGATTTATTAATTCTAGATATTATTATGCCACATCTTGATGGATTAGGTGTAATAGAAAAACTTAATGCCATGGATATTAAGAAAATGCCAAAAATTATTATATTATCGGCTGTAGGGCAAGACAAAATTACACAAAGAGCAATTAATTTAGGAGCAGATTATTACGTTGTAAAACCTTTTGATTTTAATGTATTTATAAGTAGAATACGAGAACTTGTAGGAACAAAAACAATAGAACTTACAGAAAAAAAGAAACCTTTGATAGAATTTAAAAATACAAAAAATAATTTTGTTAGAAATAATGGAAATATAGAAGCTGAAATAACAAACATTATTCATGAAATAGGTGTACCTGCGCACATAAAAGGATATCTTTATTTGAGAGAAGCAATAAAAATGGTGATAGATAATGTAGAATTATTAAGTGCAGTAACAAAAGAATTATATCCAAGCATTGCAAAAGAATTTAATACAACACCAAGTAGAGTAGAAAGAGCTATTCGTCATGCAATAGAGGTTGCTTGGAGCAGAGGAAAGGTAGATACCATTAATCAGTTATTTGGATATACAGTCCAAAATACAAAAGGAAAACCAACTAATTCAGAATTTATTGCCATGGTGGCAGATAAATTAAGATTAGAGCATAAAATGGCAAGATAACTAAAAAAAGACTAAATTCACTTTTGTGAATTTAGTCTTTTTTTAGTTATACCACATACTTTATAATAGAAAAGCAAAAACTAAAAATAAAGCAAATCATGGAGGATAGAATATGAATATTATATGGAAAGCAAGCATGCTTATTGGTATGGGTATTGTATTTTTAAGATTAGCAGGAAGAAAATCTATTTCTCAAATGACCATAGCTCAAACTGTAGTGATGATTTCTATAGGTTCTCTTATTGTGCAGCCAATAGCAAATAAAAGTGTACAAAGGACTTTTATTACCATAGTTGTATTTACTGCTTTTATTATTATTATGGAATATTTGGAGGTTAAATCTAATTTAATAGAGAACCTTCTTAGCGGAAAGGCAAAGGTGGTTATTAAAGAAGGTGTTATTATGCAAGAAAATTTGAAAAAACTAAGAATGACAGTAGATCAATTAGAAATGCGCCTTCGTCAACAAGGTATCAGTAAGATATCAGATGTTAAAACAGCAACAGTAGAAGCCAATGGACAACTTGGATATGAACTAATGAGACACGCTAAGCCAGTGACTATAGGAGAATTAGAAACATTGTTAAGTAATTGGATTATAAAGAAAAATATAAATCCTCAAGAAGAGGGAAACATTTTTAATGAAGTAAAACGAAATAATCATAGTGTAGAACATGCTAAAAAACTTCAATAAGACAAGTTAATTTGAGTATTTGGGTAGTCCATATATTTAAGTAGATATAAAAATAATAAAGAAAAAAGTATAGTAAATAGAAAATTGTGAAAAATAATAAAAAGAGGTGATACGTATGTCTAAAAAAACAGCAAATCCTAATGCAATAAAAGCCTTGAATGAAATGAAATATGAAATAGCTAATGAATTAGGGATCGGAGACTATATTTCTAGTGATGAAAAGGATTTATCTTCTGGGGAAAATGTATTTTATGGAGGATATGTTGGAGGTGCAATGACTAAAAAACTTGTTGAAATGGGTGAAAAAGAGTTAATAAATAAACATAAATAAAATTTACTTGGAGGAAAAGTTTATGGATGATAAGTATGTAGTAATAAAAATGGATGGATACGTCTCAGAGCCTATGACACAAGAGAAAGCTATAGAAAAGGCAAAAGAATATGATCAAGAAGGAATATCTGCTTATATTGCATCAGAAGAAGAAGGAATAAAAATAAGAAACAATGGATTTAATATGTCCAATTTTCAGTAAAGAGCAAAGATTTAACTTTGCTCTTTTAAAATTAAATAGAAATTTAGTGAGATTTTGAAACATAAATATAATCTCCATACATAGAAGGAATGGTTGCAGGCGTGTCCTTTATAAGAGAATAATCACTTGTTTCTCCTATTACTTTTCCATAGATATCAATACTATCTCCTTTAAAGAGTTTGATTTTTTTATAGCAATATACATGAATGATATTTTCACCATTACTGATTAATATATTTTGAGAAGCATAATTTTCTTTTATAAAAATAACCGTACCTGATATTTGAATTTTTTTATTCATATGGGTTGATGGAGAGGTACAAACTTCATTAATATAAGTAGGATAGTAGTCTAAATCATCTGTAGATTCATAATCATCATCTTCTTCATACTTTTCTTTTATGTCACTAGTCAATTCCTCTATTGTATCCGATGAAATATTTTTCTCTTCATTCTTGAATATATCACTGAGTGCTAATTTAGAAGTATTTTTAGGGATTTCATAAATATAATGAAATTCTTTTATGCGAGAGGTTCCATCTCCATAAGTAATATTGAATTTTTCATAGACGTATACATTGTATTTATCATCAACAATTCGGGTATCTTCTACTTGAAATTCTAGAAGTTTTTCTTTGATACCTCTTTTATTTAAATGAGAGATAAGTTTCTTTTGTGCATGATACAAGTTACTATCAGGAATTAAATAAGGCTCAAGAATGGAGAAATCATTTTGATTGATAGCTTCTACCATGGCATTTTCATACTGATAAATTAAATAAGTAAGCTCCTTTAAATCAACTGTTGTATCTTTTTCTTTTTCAGTATCGTAGGAAGGAATGCTTTTTAGATGATTATTATATTCTTTTATGACGTGGCCATTGAAAAGGAGAATAATGGCTGAAATAAAAAATGCTGTAATGAATATTTTTGATTTATTAGAAAACATTTTATATTACCTCCAAAACTTTTAGAAAAAATAGAATATGTATTACTAATGTATCTTATGTGATCATTATACTGTATAAACAATTGATTTTTCAACATTTTTCATTTATATATAACTAGTCTTTAGCAAATCTGTGAAAGAAGACAAAAAAATGAGTGATATACACTCATTGAAAGAAGAAAAGAAAATATTTTTATGAACGGTAAGAACCATTAATTTTAACATAATCATAACTTAAATCACAGCCCCAAGCCGTAGATTTATGTGAACCATCCTTTAAATCAATAATAATATTTATATAGTCTGCATCTAAAATATCTTTTGCTAGCTTTTCATCAAAATCAAGGGGTTTACCATCTTTAAGAAGCGTTACATGGCCTAGTTGATTTTGAAAGGATATATCTACTTTTCCTGGAATAAAATTCCCTCTAGAATAACCTAAAGCACACATAATTCTTCCCCAATTTGCATCACTACCAAAAAAAGCAGATTTTACTAAACTAGAAGAGATTACAGATTTTGCGCAGGATTTTGCATCTTCTAATGTTTTTGCATGATACAAAGAAACTTCTATTAGCTTTGTTGCACCTTCTCCGTCTTTAGCAATCATTTTAGCAAGTTCTTTATTTAAAAAATCTAAGGCTTCTTTAAATTTGATAAAGTCATCATTTTCACTGTCGATTAAAGTATTTTCAGCTACTCCATTTGCCATGGCAATAACCATATCATTAGTGCTCATATCTCCATCAACAGAAATCATGTTATAAGAATCTTCTACACTACTTTTTAATGCAATAGAAAGCATTTCTTTAGAAATCTTAATATCAGAAACAATAAAACTAAGCATAGTAGCCATATTGGGATGAATCATACCAGATCCCTTTGCCATACCGCTTATACGTATTTTTTTTCCGTCTATGTCTATTTCGACAGTCAATTTTTTAGAAAAAGTATCCGTAGTCATAATTGCCTCTGCTGCATCTCCTCCTCCCATAGAAGATAAAGCATTACAAGCTTTTTTAATACCTGGAGTAATAATATTCATGGGTAAAGGAAGGCCAATTATGCCTGTAGAACCGACAAGAACTTCTTGAGGAGATAGATCTAAGCAATCTGCTACAGTTTTTGCCATATGATAAGCATCTTCTAGACCTTTTGGACCAGTACAAGCATTAGCATTTCCACTATTCACTACGATTGCTTGTGTATTATGAGACTGTATATGATTCATATTCATGATAATAGGGGCAGCTTTAACAATATTGGTAGTAAAAGTACCAGCAGCAACAGTTTTTTCTTCGCTATATATAATGCATAAATCTTTTTTACTTTTTTTTACGCCACAATGTATCCCTGCTGCTTTAAATCCAGGAACATCTGTGATATAAGCGTGATTTAATATTTTCAAGATAATCATCCTTTCTTTATTTTGATTTAAGGAGCCATAGCCAGCAATTCTAATCCTTGTGATTCTTTTAGCCCAAAGAGAATATTCATATTTTGAATGGCTTGACCAGCTGCTCCCTTTATTAAATTGTCTATAGCAGAAACTACGACTACTTTTTTTGTTCTTTCATCTACTCTTAATCCTATATCACAAAGATTTGATCCTTTAACCCAACGAGTTTCGGGCAGACCATCAATGACCCTTACAAAATATTCATTCTCGTAGAAGATATGATATAAATCATAAATTTCTTCCGTGGAAATATCTTTTATTAGATTTGCATAACAGGTTGCAAGGATTCCTCTATTCATAGGAACTAAATGGGGTGTAAAGGATAATGTAATATCTTTTTCACATAAGGTGGATAACGCTTGTTCTATTTCTGGAGTATGTCTATGGGTGGCTATGTTGTATGCTTTTATAGATTCGTTACATTCTCCGTAAAGGGTGGATAGGTTTGAAGATCTACCAGCTCCCGATACACCAGATTTTGCATCTATGATGATAGAAGAAGTTTCAATAAGATTAAATTTTAATAGTGGAGCTAAAGCCAATATGCTTGCTGTGGGATAACAACCTGGATTAGCCACTAAATTTGCATTTTTTATATCTTTTCTGTATAGTTCAGGTAATCCGTAAAAAGATTTATCTAATAAATCAACTGATTTATGCTTAAGGTTATACCAATGGGCATAAACAGAGGAGTCTTTAATTCTAAAATCAGCACCTAAATCAATCACTTTTATCCCAAGGTGCAAGGCTTTTTTTACTAAATCAAAAGATTTTCCGTGAGGCAAAGCAATAAAAAGAACATCAATTTCAGGCATACGATCTTCTGCCTCTTTTATATCGATACATATGTCTTTCATGAATTTCGCATAATTACCATAAGACTGAGGGTAAGAAGTTCCTACATAGCTATGAGAAGATAAAAATTTGATTTTAACTTCTGGATGTCTATACAAAAACCAAACTAGTTGTTGACCAGCGTATCCTGTAGATCCTATTATGCCAGCTTTAATCATTTTCTACCTCCTAATTTACTTTTGTGCACTAAAGTTTTAAATTCTGCAGAAAATATTTTAAGATTGATTATACAGAATTAGAAATAAATGTGCAAGGAAAAAATCGAAAAATTTTTTAAATTGCATATATTTATATAATTAGTGCAGTTGACGAAAATTTTAAATAAAATTTAAATTTTATATTAAAATAAATCATTTGATGTTGAAATTGTAGATTAATTTTGATACAATGCATTTAATACAAAAACGATAATCCAAGGAAGGGAAGAGTAGATATAGTGATGGTTAAAGCGAGCTAGTAAGTGGTGGGAGACTAGCAACACAGCTATATTGAAGAGAGTCCTAGAGGAGATTTTCTGAAAGAAAAGTAAGAAAATACGGTTCCCCCGTTAAAGGAAAAGGAGTGGATATGAAGACTTTCATATCAACAAGAGTGGTAACACGGGAATAACTCTCGTCTCTTATTTAAGAGATGAGAGTTTTTTATTGTATAAAAAATGAAATTATAAATATTCTAAAATAAGGTTTTCTGATATGAATCTATTGCAAATAAAACAGTATACAAAATACAAAAATAACAATCCAAGGAAGGGAAGAGTAGATATAGTGATGGTTAAAGCGAGCTAGTAAGTGGTGGGAGACTAGCAACACAGCTATATTGAAGAGAGTCCTGGAGGAGATTTTCTGAAAGATAAGTAGGAAAATACGGTTCCCCCGTTAAAGGAAAAGGAGTGGATATGAAGATTTTCATATCAACAAGAGTGGTAACACGGGAAAATCTCGTCTCTTATTTTTAAGAGAGGAGATTTTTTTATTATAAAAAAGACAGAGGAGGAAGACGATGAATGATAAAAAAATTTCTATATTGATGGAGGCACTCCCATATATCAAAAAATTTAGAGGAAAGACTTTTGTCATAAAATTCGGTGGAAGCATAATGGAAAATGAAATTTCTAAAAAAGCTTTTATAGAAGATGTAGTTTTGATGAAGCTCATAGGAATTAATATCACTATTGTACATGGTGGAGGACCAGATATTTCTCAATTTTTAAAAAAGTTAAATATAGAAACTCAATTTATTAATGGATTGAGAGTAACCAATGAAGATGTGATTCAAACAGTTGAAATGGTATTATCAGGAAATATAAATAAAGAAATTAGTTCTATGCTATGCAAGGAAGGGGTAAATAGCATTGGAATTAGTGGAAGAGATGGAAATCTAATTACAGCAAGGAAAAAATATGCATGGGATAGTGGCAAAAAAATAGACATTGGATATGTGGGAGAAGTGGAGTGCATCAATAAAAAGTTACTATTAGATTTATTGGAAAAAGAATATATACCAGTAATTTCTCCTGTTGGCTGTGATTTAGAGGGAAAAATATATAATATCAATGCAGATTATGTTGCAGGAGGAATAAGCGCTTGCCTAGAAGCAGAAAAGCTTATTTTTCTAACCGATGTGAAAGGGATATATAAAGATATTCATGATGAAAATAGTTTTATATCTCAAATCAGTGTAAGAGAAATACAGAAATATATAAAAACTGGAATTATAGTAGGAGGGATGATTCCCAAAATGGAGTGTTGCATAGAAGCGATAGAAAATGGAACAAAAAGTATCCATCTCATAGATGGAAGAAGAGAGCATAGTTTGCTATTGGAAATATTTACAGATAAAGGAATTGGAACCATGATAGAAGGGGGAATGAAAAATGCCAGTTAATTTAAAGGGAAGACATTTTTTAACATTAAAGGATTTTAGACCAGAGGAAATAAAATATCTTCTAAATTTAGCAAAGGATTTAAAAGGGAAGAAAAGAGCAGGAATAAAGGGGAATTTATTGCAAGGGAAAAATATTGTTTTGTTATTTGAAAAAACTTCCACAAGAACAAGATGCTCTTTTGAAGTTGCAGCATTTGATGAAGGAGGACATGTGACTTTCTTAGGATCAAATGATAGTCAAATGGAAAAAAAGGAATCTATAGAGGATACTGCTAAAGTTTTAGGAAGATTTTATGATGGGATAGAATTTAGAGGATTTAAACAAGAAACGGTTGAAATTTTAGCTCAAAATGCAGGAGTACCAGTGTGGAATGGACTTACGGATCTGTATCATCCAACACAAATATTAGCTGATTTTCTAACCATAATGGAACATATAGAAAAGCCTCTAAATAAAATTAAATTTGTTTATGTGGGGGATGCAAGAAACAATATGGGGAATTCTCTAATGATTGGGGCAGTAAAAATGGGAATGGATTTTGTAGCCCTTGCACCAAAAACATTATTTCCAGATGAAAAGCTAGTGCGTGAAATGAAAGAAATAGCCAAGCGAACTGGAGGAAGCATTACTTTAACGGAAGATATAAATGAAGTAAAAAAAGCAGATGTAATATATACGGATGTCTGGGTATCCATGGGAGAAGAAGAGGAATTTGAGGAAAGAATTAAATTATTAAAATCCTATCAAGTAAATATGGAGATGATTTATAAAACGGAAAATCAAAATGTAATATTTATGCACTGCTTGCCAGCATTTCATGATTTAAATACAAAGGTGGGTAAAGAAATATATGATAAATTTGGATTAAAAGAAATGGAAGTTACAGATGAGGTGTTTAAATCAAAATATTCTGTAGTATTCGATGAAGCCGAAAATAGAATGCACGCAATTAAGGCCATAATGGTAGCAACTATTGGCAATCTCTAAGGAGAAGAAAAATTAGGAGGGAGTATAAGTGGAAAAAAATAATTTAATGAATACGTACTCAAGATTTGATATAACCTTTGAAAAAGGAATAGGAAGTAAGGTTTATGATATTAATGGAAAGGAATATATAGATTTTGTTTCCGGAGTAGCCGTAAACTGTTTAGGTCATAGTCATCCATCTTTAGGGAAAGCTCTTACGGAGCAAAGTAATAGTTTGATTCATATTTCAAATTTATATTGGAACACAAAACAATTAAAGTTAGCAGAAAAGTTATGTCAGTATAGTGATCATAAACAAGTTTTCTTTTGTAATAGTGGAGCCGAATCAGTAGAAGCAGCATTGAAATTAAGCAGAAAATATGGAAAGAAAAGTGGAGGAAGCAAAAAAAATGAAATTATATTCATGGAAAATTCTTTTCATGGAAGAACTTTAGGTGCCCTTGCTGTGACAGGGCAAGAAAAATATCAAGAAGACTTTATGCCTCTTATGAAGGGAGTAAAAAGCTGTAAGTTTAATGATATGGAAGATTTTAAAAATAAAATAGATGAGAATACTTGTGCAGTAATCATAGAACCCATTCAAGGAGAAGGAGGAATCGTAGTTTCTAAAATAGATTTTTTAGAAGAAGTAAAAGCCTTGTGCGAAAAATATAATGCTTTACTAATATTTGATGAAATACAGTGTGGAATGGGAAGAACAGGAACCTTATTTGCATATAAAAAATTCGGGGTGGTTCCAGATATGATATGTATGGCAAAGGGACTTGGCGGAGGTTTTCCTATAGGGGCTTTATTGGCAACAGAAAAAGCAGGAAATGCTTTTGTGCCTGGGGATCATGGAAGTACCTTTGGAGGAAACCCTCTTGGTTGTGCGGTAGCCTTGGAAGTATTAAAAGAGTTAATGGATGAAGGGATAGTAAATAAGGTAGAAGAAAAAAATGCTTATTTTAGAAAAAAGCTAGAAAAATTGAAAGAAAAATATAAAATGATAGAAAGTATTCAAGGGATAGGATTAATACTTGGAATAAAACTAAATCTAGATAAGAGCATATTGATAAAGAAATGTTTACAAAAAGGTTTGTTGCTAGTAGGAGCAGGAGAGAATGTAGTTAGAATATTACCTCCTTTAAATATAGAAATAGAAGATATAGATAAGGGATTAACTTTATTAGAAGAAGCTCTATATGAAATAGAATATGAAGATTAGTGTATGAGGTGATAAAAAATGAATGGAATCATCTATTTAGAAGACGGAAGCCTATATAAAGGAAAAGGCTTTGGAAAAGTGGGAACCTCTGTTGGAGAACTTGTATTTAACACTTCCATGACAGGATATCAAGAAATTTTAACAGATCCTTCTTATGCAGGTCAAATTATCAATATGACCTATCCTTTGATTGGAAATTATGGGGTAAATGCAGAGGAAAATGAATCTAAAAAAATATTTGCAAAGGGATTCATCGTAAAAAATATTTCCAGTAATCCTTCCAATTATAAAAGTGAAAAACAAATTGATGAAATGCTAAAGAGCATGGATATCGTAGGAATCTATGATGTAGATACAAGAAGCATCACAAAGAAAATAAGAAATTCTGGGGTTTTAAAATGCGTTATATCCAATGAAGATTTAAGTATAGAGGAATTAAAGAAGCATTTAAATGAATATGCCCTTCATGATGATTGGATGAAAAAAGTAGGAACAAAAGAAATCCTTCATATACCAGGAGATGGATATAAGGTGGCAGTAATGGACTATGGAATAAAAGGAAATATCATTAACAACTTAAAAGAAAGAAATTGTGATCTTACCATATTCCCTTATGATACTTCTTATGAAGAAATCATGAAGATAAATCCAGATGGAGTTTTCTTAAGTAATGGACCGGGAGATCCGAAGGAAGCAACGGAGGCTATTGAAATGGTGAAAAAAATCATGAAAGAAATTCCTACCTTTGGAATATGTTTAGGACATCAAATCCTTGCCCTAGCAGTAGGCGGAGATACTTATAAAATGAAGTATGGACATAGAGGAGGAAATCATGGGGTTTATGATAAGGATAAAGATAAAGCCTATATTACTTCTCAAAACCATGGCTACGCAGTAGATCCAGAAAGCATAAAGGATAAGGATATGATTGTAACCCATATTAATTTAAATGATAATACAATAGAAGGAATGAAGCACAAGAACCTTCCTGTATTTTCAGTTCAGTTCCACCCCGAAGGGGCACCAGGACCTGGAGACTCTGCTTACTTATTTGACAAGTTCATAGACATCATGAAGGAGGGAAAAATATGCCAGTAGATAAAACCATAAAAAAAGTATTAATCATCGGTTCCGGTCCTATTATCATCGGACAAGCAGCAGAATTTGACTATTCAGGAACACAGGCTTGTAAAGCCATAAGAGAAGAAGGCATAGAAACTATTCTAGTAAACAGCAACCCAGCAACCATCATGACGGATATTGACATAGCAGATAAGGTGTATATAGAGCCACTTAATATAGAAAGTCTTGAAAAAATTTTAGAGAAGGAAAAGCCAGACGGAGTCTTAGCCGGATTTGGAGGACAAACAGCCCTAAACTTAGCCATGACCCTACAAGAAGAAGGAATATTAGATAAATATAAGGTAAGACTTTTAGGAACCCATAGAGACACCATCAAAAAAGCAGAAGATCGTGAAGAATTTAAAAAGCTTATGATGGAAATCAATGAACCTATTCCTATGAGTATTATTGCAACCAATATAAAAGAGTGCATAGAATTTGTAAAAGAAAACGGCTATCCTGTAATCATAAGACCAGCGTATACCTTAGGAGGAACAGGTGGAGGAATCGCTCATAATGATGAGGAGCTTATTACCATTTGTGAAAACGGAATACAAAACAGCCCTATTGGACAAATTCTTCTAGAGCAAAGCGTAGCAGGATGGAAGGAAATTGAATATGAAGTAATGCGAGATAAAAAAGATAACTGCATTATCGTATGTAATATGGAAAACTTAGATCCTGTTGGGGTTCATACAGGCGATAGCATCGTTATTGCTCCTTCTCAAACCTTAAGAGATAAGGAATATCAAATGCTTCGAAATGCTTCTATAAAAATCGTAAGAAGCTTAAAAATAGAAGGAGGGTGTAACGTTCAATTAGCACTAGATCCTCATAGTGAAAAATATATTGTTATTGAGGTAAATCCTAGGGTAAGTAGATCTAGCGCCCTTGCATCAAAGGCAGCAGGATATCCTATTGCAAAGATTGCAGCAAAAATTGCCATTGGATTTACCTTAGATGAGCTAAAAAACTCTGTAACAAAAACTTCTAGTGCATGTTTTGAACCAACATTAGATTATGTTGTTATCAAAATACCAAAATGGCCTTTTGATAAGTTCAGTAAAGCAGCAAGAACCCTTGGAACCCAGATGAAGGCTACGGGAGAAGCCATGGCTATTAGCAGAAGCTTTGAAGGTGCTCTTTTAAAAGCAATTGCATCTCTTGAAGCAAAATTTACAGGACTTAGAATGAATGAAATAATGAAAATGAATGAAAAGGAAATAATAAAGAAAATAAAAAAATGCGATGATGAAAGAATATTTGCAATAGCCCATGCTCTAAGACTAGGAATAAGCATAGAGGTAGTTTATGATATGACGAAAATGGATAAATGGTTTTTACATGGGATAAACAATATTATCTTAATGGAAGAGAAATTAAAAAAAGGAAATATAGATGCTAAGCTTCTTTATGAAGCAGAGGCTATGGGTTTTACAGATGAAGAAATAGAAGAACTTTCTAAAATAGATAACAAAAAACTGCATTATATAAGGAAGGAAAATAATATTTATCCAGTATATAAAATGGTAGATACTTGTGGTGGAGAGTTTGATGCAAAAACACCATATTATTATTCTTGCTATGAAAAAGAAGATGAGAACATAATATCGGAAAACAAAAAGATTTTAGTCATTGGATCAGGTCCTATTAGAATAGGACAAGGAGTAGAATTTGATTATTGCTGTGTTCATGGAGTATGGGCAATAAAAGAAGAAGGCTATGAATCCATCATCATCAATAATAATCCAGAAACGGTAAGTACTGATTTTGATACGGCAGATAAATTATACTTTGATCCATTATATATAGATGACGTAATGAATGTTATTAACAGAGAAAAACCAGAAGGGGTAATTGTACAATTTGGAGGACAAACCTCCATCAATTTAGCAAAGAATCTTCATGAAAGAGGCGTAAATATTCTAGGAACAAGCTTTGAGTCTATAGATTTAGCAGAAGATAGAGGGAAGTTTGGAAAAATATTAAAGGATTTAAACATTCCTGCTCCAAGTGGAAAGATGGTAACTTCCTTAGAGGAAGCTTTTGAAGCGGTAGAAATACTAGGATACCCTGTCATTGTTAGACCTTCTTATGTAATAGGAGGACGTGCTATGCAGGTAGTGTATACGAAAGAGGCCCTTACCAATTATATGAAAGAAGCAGTAAGTCTTTCCTCTGAATATCCAGTCCTTATTGATAAATATGTAAAAGGAATCGAAATAGAAGTAGATGCCATTTCTGATGGAGAAAATATATTAATTCCTGGAATCATGGAGCACGTTGAAAAAACAGGTGTTCATTCAGGCGATAGTATCACCGTTTATCCTCCAGTAAGTTTAAAGGAAGAAACTATAAATAAGCTTGTGGAGTATACCAGTAAGATTGCAAAAGCATTAAATACAGTAGGACTAATGAATATTCAGTATGTTTATGATGGAAAAGAGGTATATGTAATAGAGGTGAATCCTAGAGCATCTAGAACCGTACCAATATTAAGTAAGATAACCAATGTTCCAATGGTGAAAATCGCAGTTCAGGCAATGATGGGTAAAAAGCTAAAAGATTCTTCTTATGGAATCGGACTTCTTCAAAACAAAAATTTACATGCGGTAAAGGTTCCTGTTTTCTCTAGCGAAAAGCTAGCCAATGTAGATACTTATTTAGGACCAGAGATGAAATCTACAGGAGAAGTATTAGGAATCGATAAAAACTTAGATCATGCCATCTATAAAGGCTTTAGTGGAGTAGGGGTAAAAATTCCTTTAAGTGGAGGAATGTATATATCCTTAAAGGATTTAGATAAAGAAGAAGGATCCCTAATTATAAAGAAATATTTTGACTTAGGATTTAAGCTATATGGTTCAAAAGGAACAAGTAAATTTTTAAGTGATAAAAACATAGCTTGTGAAGAACTAAAGACAGAAAAGGTTGAGCAGCTTATCGCTAGTGGAAAACTAGATATTATCATCAATACCCCTACAAAGGGAGACAGCTTTGACAGCCATGGCTTTAAAATCAGAAGAAAAGCCACAGAACATAAAGTACCTATATTTACATCCGTTGATACAGCGAGATTATTTTTAACGGCCATGAAAGTAAAGAAAAATAAAGAAAACGTAGAAATGTTAACCTTAAAAGAATATTTACAATAAAACAAAAAAAGAGAAAAACAGAATGATAAAAAAGGAATCTGAAATAAAAAGGATTCCTTTTTTATTTAACATAGAAAATCAATAAAAATGAAAGTAGAATAAAGAAAAATGATTCGTAAAGAATAAACAATGTAGTTATTGCAAAAAAACTATATTTTATGAAAGGATGGAAAGGTATGAAGAAGATTATAATTTGTAGGACTTTATTATTTTTGTTTATTCTTACCGGATGTGCAGAAAAAGAAGCAATGAAAAATATAGAAGATATTCACGCTTCCCCAAAAATCTATGATATAACCATGAAAAGAGATGCTTTATGTTTGATGATGGCTTATCCTGAATATATTACAAATGTAAAGAAAATGGAAAATGGAAATGTATATCTAGTGATGAAATCAGGAAAACGAATCCTTTATGATGATAAAAAGAAGAAAAGCTTTAAAGAAAAATTAGAAAATACAGATTTACAGGATATGATGGAGCAGATATATCCTTTAGAGGATAGTGATCATTTAATGCCTGAAGAATTTGACCCAGGTAGGTTCAGAGAATATAATTTACTAAAAGAAGTTTATGGAATTTCCAAGGAACAGGTGCAGTCTAATCTTGTCAATGTAAAGATTCATTATAAAAATTATTCTTTTAACAATAACAATAAAGCTGCTCAGGCTTTGCAAAGAGCTATCAATGAACTTCAAACCCAGCAAAGCATCTATTCGCAGGCATTTCCTATAAACGGCACTTTTAATTATCGCTTTATTGCAGGTACGAACCGTTTAAGTATTCATTCTTTTGGAATAGGAATAGATTTAAAAAGCGATAAGAGAGATTACTGGAAGTGGACTTCTAGAGAAGATGGACAAAAGAGATTAATAGCATATCCACGAGAAATTGTACAAGTTTTTGAAAAAAATAATTTTATTTGGGGAGGGAAATGGGGGCATTTTGATATTTTACACTTTGAATATCGCCCTGAACTTCTTTTTAAATCTAAGTATTTTTCAGATAAACCGGATTTAAAAAAGCCATGGCATAGTGGCGCTCCTTCTAAAGATCCTATGGTAAAAAAATATATTGAAATTATTGAAAAAGAATGGAAATAAAGGAGTAGAAAAAAAATTTTTGTACAAAATAGAGATATAAAATCAATATTATGGACAAGGAGTTAAAATTTGTATGATTGTACAATTTAACTCCTTTTTTAGTAAAAATAAAATATTTTCTCTTCCTTAAAACCTAAAAATAATCAATATCCTAACAATTCATAATTAATAAATTTATTTTTTTTCATCGTATATGTGTTATAATTAAATTTGTTTAAATATGAAAAAATGTATGAAAGTTTGTTTAAATTATGTAGGGGGTTAATTGTAATGAAAATAAAAGCTCCAATAAAAATAGATAAAAAAACAAAAAATTTAGCAAAAAGACTGAATGGTGGCGAAATTGCGGTAATTAACCACAGAGATATAGATGAAGTCGCAGCAAATTCTTTAGTAGAAGGAAAAGTAAGAGCAATCATTAATGCGGATATGTCTATGAGTGGAAGATATCCTAATAAAGGCCCTAGCATACTATCTAAAAAAAATATACCTATAATTGATAATGTAGGAATAGAGGTATTCCAATCCTTAAAAGAAGGAGAACAAATAGAAATTATTGATAACAAAATATATAAGCAAGAGAAGGAGATAGGACAAGGAGAACTTCTAGACGAAAATAAGATAAAAGAAAAGCTAAAAATATGCTATGCTAATTTAGCAAATGAGCTAGATATTTTTATAGATAATACCATTGATTACGCAAAAAAAGAAAAAGGATTTATACTTGGAGAATTAGAAATACCAAAGGTAGAAACGAAGTTTAAGAATAGACATGCTCTAGTCGTAGTAAGAGGTCAAAACTATAAAGAAGATTTAAGTACCATTATTTCTTATATAGAAGAGATGAAACCTGTCCTTATTGGAGTAGACGGTGGAGGCGATGCACTTTTAGAATTTGGATATGTTCCAGATATGATTGTTGGAGATATGGATAGTATTAGTGACAAATGCCTAAAAGTATGTAAAGAAATAGTGGTACATGCTTATCCAGATGGTAGAGCGCCAGGTCTAAAAAGAGTGGAGGAATTAGGATTAAAAGGGATTGTATTTCCTGCACCAGGAACAAGTGAAGATATAGCGATGCTTATCGCGTATGAGTATGGAGCAGAATTAATCGTAGCACTAGGAACCCATTCTAATATGATCGATTTTTTAGAAAAAGGAAGAAAGGGGATGGCAAGTACTTTTTTAGTAAGACTAAAAATAGGATCAAAGCTTATTGATGCTAAGGGAGTAAACTTGCTATATCGAAGCAAGCTAAAAATAAAATATATTTGGGGATTAATGTTAGCCGCTTTATTTCCTATACTAATAGTAGCCTATCTGTCTCCTCCTATACAACAATTAATAAAATTACTACAATTAAAAATTAGATTATTATTAGAATTTTAAGGAGGTTTCTTTATGCATATAAATATGAAGTATTATATTGTGACTATAAGTGCAATCTTTATTGCCTTGGGAATTGGCGTATTAATAGGATTTAATTTAAACAGTGATGGGATCTTTAATAAGCAGCAAACACAAATAATAGAAGAATTAGAAGGACGATTTGCCAATATAAAAGGAGAAAATGAAACTTTAGAAAAACAGATAGTACACTTAACAAAAAATAATGAAAATTTAAATAAATATATAGAAAACACTTATGATTATGTTATAGATAACAAACTATTAGGGAAAAACATAGGTATCATTCAAACTACAGAGGACTATTTTTATCCGAATGTAAAAGAATTTATATATAAAGCAAAAGGCAATGTTGTATTTGAAATATTAATAAAGGACAAGGTTGTAGATAATATAGATTTAAATCTTTTAGGTCAGGAACTAAATATCCCTTTAAAAGATAAGCAAGAGCTAGTGAAATATATATGTAAAGTAATTTATGAGGATAAAAATGCAGACTTATTGAACAAGTTAAATGAAAAAGGATTAATAGAAATAAAAGGTTCTAATTTAAATTATGATAAATTAGATGCCTTAGTTTTAGAAGGTGGAAGCATAGAGAAAAACGAAGAAAGAGTTAATATAATTGATAGCAATATCATAGATTATTTTAAAAATAATAATGTGAATTTGATAGGAAGCGAAAGAACAGATACTCAAAGCACCTATATTCCTTTTTATAAGCAATCTAAAATATCTACTATAGATAATCTAGATGAAGCTATGGGGAAAATATCTTTAATCATGGTTTTAGAAGGAAAAATAGGACATTTTGGTATAAAAGAAACGGCAGAAGCTTTTATGCCTCTTGAAGTTAAATAACAAGGAGAAATGTGTATGAGCAAATATGTGAGTATAATCATCCCTGCCTACAATGAGGCAGGAAGAATAAAGGATACCATAGAAGGGATAAAAAATTTAGATTGCATACATGAAATTATTGTAGTGGATGATGGATCAAAAGATGAAACATTCAACATAGCTTCTTCTTTTGATTTTGTAAGAGCCTATAAACTTCCCCAAAACATGGGAAAGGGATATGCTTTAAATTATGGGCTTAGAATTGCCATGGAAAAAGCAGATGTGATTGGTTTTTTAGATGGAGATTTAGGAAAAAGTGCTAGAGAAGTGGAAAAATTAATCATTCCTATATTAAAGGAAGAATGTGATGTTACCATCGCTAAATTTCCTCCAGCAAAGAAAAAAGGAGGATTTGGATTAGTAAAAAAGCTTGCTAAAAATGGGGTAAAGCGATTAACAGGAGAAGAATTGGATAGTACGCTTTCAGGTCAAAGAGTATTCAAAAAAGAGGTTTTAAAAGAATTTCAGGAAATTCCTTTTGGATATGGTGTGGAGGTAGGCATGACTATTGATATTCTAAAAAAAGGATATAAAATAAAAGAAATTCTTGCATACATGACGCATAATGAAACAGGAAGAGACTTAAAAGGCTTTATTCATAGAGGAAAGCAATTCTATCACATCAATCTTGTTTTATTAAAAAAAATGATAGGGAGGTAAACTATTGATATATTTGGTGTTTTTCATTGGTTTTCTAGGAACCTGGGCAATCATTCCTTATTTTAAGACCCTTTTAACTGAAAGCAATGTGGTAAGAAAAAATTATAAAGAAGATTTAATTCCTGTATCTATTGGGATTGTATTTTTACCAATCCTCGTTATAAATGCTTCTATTGTAAGGTATTTTATAGAGGATAATACAATATATATATATTTATTTGGAATAATTGCCATGGCATTTATAGGAATTATAGATGATTTAATAGGAAACAGAGACGTATCTGGCCTCAAGGGGCATTTTAAAAGTTTATTTAAGGGAAGATTAACAACTGGAGGATTTAAAGCTTTATTTGGAGGATTTGTTGCTTTAACTGTATCTGTTAGCATATCTTCTACGATACAAGATATTATTATTAATACATTATTAATTGCATTATTTACAAATTTAATCAATTTATTGGACTTAAGACCAGGCAGAGCAATAAAGGGATATATTTTTATTGCATTGATTCTTTTATTTAGCATAGAGCAGCACTATCCAAAAGTTTTGATTGTACTCTTAATGGCAAATGTACTAGCTTATTTTAAAGAGGATTTAAAAGCAAAAGCCATGATGGGGGATGCAGGATCTAATGTATTAGGTATATCTCTTGGAATCATTACAGCAATGAACTTTTCTTTTGTAGGAAGAGGTTGTATTTTGATGGGGTTAATTCTCATTCATGTGATTACAGAGAAATATTCTCTTACGAAAATGATTGAAAATAACAAATTTTTAAACTATATAGATAAATTAGGAAGATAAAGAGGGATAACATGATTAGCAAAAAAATAGGAATAGTAGATTCTATAATAAGTGAAAATGAAGGACTTCAGGAATTAAAAGTGAAAATAGGAGAAAAAATTGAAAAGGCAATAAATTATCCTAAAATGACTGGGAAAGTAAAGGTTGATGATGAGGTTGTAGTGAATACAAGTGCAGTCGAGCTGAGCTTAGGAACAGGGGGAGCACATTTTGTTATAGCCAATTTAAATCATTTAGAAAGTAAAATGAGCCATGGGGGGCATATTATGAAATTAAGGTATACTCCTCTACAAGTTAAAGTTTTTGCAGCAGAAGAACAAGACAGTCCTTATCATGAAAAAATTAAAAATTTTACATCATTAGAAGGACTTCCAGTGGTTGTAGGAACATTACATAGTATGTTAACTCCTTTTGTAGCAGCTTATAAAAAAAGAAATAAAAATAAAAAAATAGCTTATATCATGACCGATGGAGCGGCACTTCCTCTGTATCTAAGTAAGAATGTAAAAGAATTGAAAGAAAAAGAACTTTTAGATGCTACAATCACTATAGGAAATGCTTTTGGAGGAGACTACGAATGCATTAATATATACACAGCCCTTATTGTAGCAAAAGAAATTGTAGGTGCAGATGTAGTATTTATCTCTATGGGACCAGGAATTGTAGGAAGCGGAACAAAGTATGGATTTACAGGAATAGAGCAGGGTCCCATATTAGATGCTATATCAAAGCTAGAAGGAAAAGCTATTGCTGTTCCTAGAATAAGCTTTGGAGATAAAAGGGATAGGCATTATGGTATGAGTCATCATACCATAACTATTTTAAAAGAAATAACAAACTATAAAGTGATTATTCCAATTAATATACAAGATATACAGAAAAAAGATCATGTTTTTTCTCAAATAAGAGATAATAAAATAGATATGCTACATCATATAATATGTATAGAAAAAGATAACACAAAAGGAGATTTAGAAGAATTTAATTTAAAAGTAAAAAGCATGGGAAGAAGATATGAAGAAGATGAAGAATTCTTTAAAGCTTCAAGTGGTGCTGCGTATTATATATTGGAGGGATTAAAATGATCTTAGAAGAAAAAACAATGAACTCAGAAAAAATATATAATGGAAAAATAATTAATTTAAGAATCGACACCGTAGAACTTCCTGAACATAAATATCAAAAAAGAGAAATTGTTGAACATCCTGGAGGGGTTTGTGTTTTAGCTTTAACAGAAAATAAAGAAATGATTTTAATAAAACAATTTAGAAAACCAGCGGAAGAAGTTCTCTTAGAAATCCCAGCCGGAAAGCTAGAGCCAGGAGAAGACCCAAAAGAATGTGGTCTTCGGGAATTAAAAGAAGAAACAGGATATACTTGTGAGAAGATAGAATTTTTAAGTTTATTTTATACATCCCCTGGATTTTCAGATGAAAAAATTTATTTATATTTAGCCACAGGATTAAAAGAAGGAGAAGCTTGTCCAGATGAAGGGGAATATGTAGAGACGCTTAAGATAAATATACCAGATGCTTTAGATATGATAAAAAGTGGGAAGATAAAAGATGCAAAGACTATAATCGGTATTTTATTGAGTAAAGATTTAATATAATTCTGTAATATACCCCTTCTTTTTAACATACAATTATGTAAAGTTAAAAAGAAGGGGGTTTTATTTTGAAAAGAATAAATAGTTTTTTTTATTCTAATTTAAATTATAAAATTATTTCCATATTTTTTATATTTTTATTTACTTTTGGAATTACTAGCGGTGTTTATTTAAATAAGGTGTATCCTATAGAAAATACTTCTATAATAGATCATATAATAAAAATAAATAGCTATTATGATCACTCTAATTTTCCTATCTCCAAACTTATCGTTTTAAATTTGAAAAATGATTTTTTTTATTTATTTTCTGTGTATATATGTTCTCTTATGATATTTACCTGGCCGCTTATTTTGGGGATTATATTCTTAAAGGGATTATCCATAGGATATACTATAAGCATATTGCTTTTAGCATTAAAAGAAAATGCTATGAAAATTATTATTTCGATATTAATAAAAAATATTTTAATTATACCTTTTTCTTTAATTATCATCTTATTTGCATTTAACTATTTCATGGAGTCTATAGGAACCCTTAAGATCTGTAGCAGATTTAAAAATTCAAATCATATGAAAAAATTGATAAAAAAATACACCATGAATACTATTGTTTTATTTATACCCATGGTTTTAATACAAAGCATGGTAAATGGAATATATATATATATCGCACAAAGAATATTTTAAATGGGAGACTTAAATATGGATAATAAAATAATATATGATTATTTAGAATATATAAAAACAGAAAAAAATCTTTCAGAAAATACCATGAATTCTTATAAAATGGATTTGAAAAAATATATAGATTATTTAAAACAAAAAGATATACATTATTCTCAAGTAAATGAAAATGATTTATTTAGTTTTTTGATTTATTTGGAAGAGACCAATATATCTGTATCTACAATTTCAAGGATGATATCTTCTATAAAATCCTTTCACGAATTTTTATTTTTAAATAAACTTACACCAAGTAATCCATCAAAGAAAATTAAAAAACCAAAAATTGAAAAAGAAAAAATAGAAGTATTAACAGAAGGAGAAATAGAAAAACTTTTAAGTCTTCCAGAATTAGATTCCATTATGGGTATAAGAGACAAGGCGATTCTTGAAACTTTTTATGGAACAGGAATGAAGGTTACAGAATTAACACAGCTGGATGTAGAAAATGTGAACATAGATATGGAATATATCAATTGTATAAAAAGCAAAAATAGTAGAATTATTCCTCTTGGGAGTATTGCAAAAAAATATATTCTCAAATATATAGAAAATTCAAGAGAGAAAATCGTAAAGAATAAGGAGGAGAAAACTTTATTTGTAAATGCAAAAGGAGAACGATTTACAAGACAAGGGCTTTGGAAAATAATTAAAAGATATACAGAAAAATTAAATACTAAAAAAAATATAACACCAACTATGCTAAGACATTCTTTTGCAATTCATTTGCTAAGTAAAGGAGCAGATATCACTATTGTAGGAAAAATACTAGGCAATTCTAACTTATCCAGCCTACAAGGATATCTAAATCATTTAGATAAAAATATACGAAAAGAATTTAAAGAAAAACATCCAAGAGGATAAAATAATAATTTAAATTCCATTTAAAATGGGTATAATTATCATTGAAAGCAGAAGTGATTGATGTTACAATTTAGTTACTTGTCTGAAAAAAGGAAAAGGAGATGAAATTTATGAATAAAAGAGTAATTCTAATGGTAATGGATAGTGTTGGAATAGGGGCATTACCTGATTCTGAAAGATTTGGAGATAAAGGTGTAAATACCCTAGGGAATATAATCAAAAAATCTAAAGGCATACATATTCCAAATTTAATTAAATTAGGCATAGGAAATATAGATGGTTTTAATGAATTAGAAGAAATTGAAAATCCAATAGGTTCTTTTGGAAAATCTGGGGAAATATCTCAGGGAAAAGATACGACTACAGGACATTGGGAAATGGTTGGACTTCATATAGACAAGCCATTTAAAACTTTTCCAAAGGGATTTCCAAAAGAAGTAATAGATGAATTTGAAAGCAAAACGGGCAGGAAGGTAATTGGAAATAAACCTGCTTCTGGAACAGCAATACTAGATGAACTTGGGGAAGAGCATATTAAAACTGGAAATGTAATCGTTTACACATCAGCAGATAGCGTTTTTCAAATTGCTGCTCATGAAGAAGTGATTCCTTTAGAGGAATTATATGAAATGTGTAGAATTGCAAGAAAGATTATGATGGGTGATAATGCATTGGCTAGAATTATTGCAAGACCATTTGTAGGAACGCCTGGAAACTTTTCTAGAACTGCGAATAGAAGAGATTATTCTTTAGATCCATTTGAAGATACTATACTAGATCATGTGAAAAATGCAGAATTAGATATGATTGCTGTAGGAAAAATAGAAGATATATTCAATGGAAAAGGGGTTACAGAAGCTGTTCATACAAAAGATAATATGGATGGGGTAGATGAAACAATAGGATATATGAAAAAAGAAAATACGGGTTTAATCTTTACAAACCTAGTAGATTTTGATTCAAAATATGGACATAGAAGAGATCCAGAAGGATATAAAAAGGCAATAGAAGAATTAGATGCTAGAATACCAGAGATCATAGAAAATATGAAAGAAAATGATATATTAATACTAACAGCAGACCATGGAAATGATCCAACGTATACGGGAACCGATCACACAAGGGAATATATTCCAATATTAGTATATGGAAAAAATGTAAAAGCAGGTGTTAATTTAGGAATTAGAAAAACCTTTGCTGACATTGGTGCTACGGTTGCAGATATACTAGAGGTTAAAATGCCTAAGCATGGAGAAAGCTTTAAAAATTTAATTTTAAAATAAATAGATATAGTTTTAGAAATGTAGGAGGAAGGGATATGAAAAACTTAAAAGCAAAAATCGAAGAAAGTGCTAAATTTATAGAAGGAAAATTAAATGTAAAGCCAGAGATAGGATTAATATTAGGATCAGGACTTGGGGTATTAGCAGATGAAATAGAAAACCCAACCATTATTAAATATGAAGAAATACCAAACTTTCCAGTTTCAACAGTAGAAGGACATGCAGGACAGCTTGTAATCGGAACTTTAGAAGGAAAATGTGTTGTGGCAATGCAAGGAAGATTCCATTTCTATGAAGGATATACTATGCAAGAAGCAACATTTCCAGTTAGAGTAATGAAAGCTTTAGGCGTAGAAACAATAGTTGTAACAAATGCTGCAGGTGGAGCAAATAAAAGCTTTGTTCCTGGAGATTTAATGATTATAACGGATCATATCAATCTTGGGGGAAATAATCCACTTATAGGACCAAACGATAATGAATTAGGGGTAAGATTCCCAGATATGTCAGCTGCATATACACCAGAGCTTGTAAAACTTGCGAAAGAAGCTGCAAAAGAAATTCAAGTAGATGTAAAAGAAGGAGTATATACATACTTCACTGGACCTACGTATGAAACACCAGCAGAGATAAGAATGGTGCAGGTAATAGGAGGAGATGCTGTTGGAATGTCAACAGTACCAGAAGTAATCGTAGCTTCTCATGGAAAAATGAAGGTGCTTGGTATATCTTGTATAACAAATATGGCAGCAGGAATATTAGATCAGCCTTTAAACCATGAAGAAGTGATTGAAACAACACAAATGGTAAAAGCACAATTCATAAAGCTAATTAAAAATATATTAAAGAAAATGTAAAAAATTCTAAATATTTGTTAAATAATAGAAAGACTCATTGAATTTTTAATTCATTTGTGATAAAATTATCTTAAATGAAGAGAAGGTCATGAAGACCTATTGAGCTTAAGTTCGTTGTTTTAAAAGGATATGTTGAAATGTAGCCATGAAGGCTGATCGACCGTTGAACAGGTCGACAGTTTTTGTGGCTTTTTTTATTAAAAAATAGAATATCAGTTTAAAAGGGGGATAAAATTATGCATATGGCAGATGCCTTGATTTCACCGGCTGTAGGGGCAACAATGTGGGCAGCAACAGCAGGGGTTGCCGCTTATTCAATAAAAAAGATTCAAAATGATATTGATGAGAAGAAAGTACCTTTGATGGGAGTAATGGGAGCGTTTGTATTCGCAGCGCAAATGATAAACTTTACAATTCCAGCTACTGGCTCTAGTGGACATTTAGGTGGAGGAATGCTTCTTGCAATTTTACTTGGTCCTTATGCAGGTTTTTTAACTATGGCTTCTATCTTGATTATACAGGCATTATTCTTTGCAGATGGTGGGATATTGGCATTGGGGTGTAATATTTTAAATATGGGATTTTATACATGCTTTATTGCGTATCCGTTTATTTATAAAAGAATCATAAAAAAAGGTTATTCTACGAAGTCTATATTTACTGCAAGTATGATTTCAGCAATTATAGGACTCCAGCTTGGGGCATTTAGTGTTGTACTTGAAACTTTATTATCTGGCAAGACAGAATTGCCTTTTGGAACGTTTGTACTATTGATGCAGCCTATTCATTTAGCTATTGGAATTGTAGAAGGACTAGTGACAGCAGCTGTAGTTGGATTTGTTTGGAATGCTCGACCTGAAATTATAGAAAAAGCAGCTTTAGGTCAATCCTTAGGAAATATTTCTATGAAGAAGGTTCTTACAGGTCTTGCTATTGTTGCTCTTTTAACAGGAAGTATGCTATCATGGTTTGCATCTGCATCTCCTGATGGACTGGAATGGTCAATGTTTAAAACCACAGGAAAAGAAGAACTCGAAGCGCCAGACGGTATTCATCAAGCCTTTGCAACAATTCAAGAAAGAACAGCATTCTTACCTGACTATGGATTTAAGGCAAATGAGGAAGAAACAGTAGAAAATGAGGCAGAAGGTGAAGAAGCATGGCCTGCTGTAAATAGTGGAACATCTGTTTCTGGATTAGTTGGAGGAGGAATGACCTTAGCTTTAGCTGCTACTATAGGTTTGGGAATACAAGCTATTAAGAAAAGAAAAAAAGCAAATGCTGCTTAAAAAGAGGGTATGAAACCCTCTATTCTATTTATCAGAGAGGTTGATTTAAGCTATGGAAAGTATAATGCAGTCATTATATAATATGAGAGCACTAGATGAATATGCAGACAAAAAAACCATGATACATAAGATACATCCTTTTGCCAAGCTGTTTACAACAATTGTGTTTTTGTTTGTCGCAGTATCCTTTGGTAAATATGAAATAAGCAGGCTGTTACCTCTTGTTCTTTATCCAGTGGTTATAATGGCATTAGGAGAAATTCCGACAATGCCTGTATTGAAAAGATTATTTATTGCAGCGCCCTTTGTTATAGGACTGGGTATTTTTAATCCTATATTTGATATGAAACCTATGGTTATACTGCCAGGCTTTCACATTTCAGGGGGATGGATTTCTTTTCTCTCCATTATAATTAAGTGTGGATTGACTGTTTTAGCAGCCTTTATTCTCATAGCAACAACAGGAATTACAGGGATTGCATCTGCCCTTAGGTTTATGAAAATTCCAAAAGTATTTGTAATGCAGATTCTTTTAATGTATAGATATATAAGCTTGCTAATTGAAGAAGTTGGTTGCATCCTTCGTGCCTATTCGCTGCGATCTCCCTTAGAAAAAGGAATCAGAGTTAACGTATTAGGATCTCTTTTAGGACAACTGCTTATTAGAACATCAGAAAGAGCAGAAAGCGTTTATTTATCTATGTGCTGTAGAGGATTCGAAGGAGAGTATAGATCTGGTGAGGAAAAAGGTGTAACACCTAAAGATATGATTTATTTAGCAGGATGGATAGTATACTTTTTAGCAGTGCGCTCCTTGAATATTACAGCTATAATCGGTTCATTAATGACGGGAGGGATAAGATGAGTCATCATATTGTAGAAGCAAAAAATTTAGAGTATACCTATTCAGACGGAAAGAAGGCATTAAATGGGGTCACCTTTAAAATAACTCATGGAGAATCGGTAGGGATTATAGGCGCTAATGGAGCAGGCAAGTCAACCTTATTAATGCATCTTGTTGGTGTTTTGTTTCCAAATGAGGGAGAAGTTCGCATCGGGGATACACCAGTAGTAAAGAAAACCCTACCAACTATAAGACAAAAAGTGGGTATTGTTTTCCAAAATTCAGATGATCAATTGTTTATGACAACAGTTTATGAGGATGTAGCTTTTGGGCCTCGTAATTATAAACTTCCAGAAGAAGAAGTGAAGAAGAGAGTTATGAATGCCCTTGAGACAGTTGGAATTTCTCATTTGATGGATCGTCCACCCTATAAGCTTTCTGGAGGAGAAAAACGTGCAGCTGCAATTGCAACGGTTTTAGCTATGCATCCAGATATTTTGGTGATGGATGAACCTACGACTGCATTAGATCCGAAAGCTAGGCGAAGATTAATCAATCTTCTTCGTAGTTTTTCACATACTAAAATAATTACAAGCCATGATTTAGATATGGTAGTGGAATTATGTGATAGAGTTATTGTGTTAAACGAAGGACAAATCATAGCAGATGGTAAAGCCTTAAGTATTTTTGAGGATGATGATCTTTTAGAAGAGTGCGGACTAGAAAGACCATTAAGTATGCAAAACTGTCTTGTATGTGGAGAAAAAAAGATAAATAATATAGTAGTGAAAGAATCTGCTGTATCTTTATGAGAGACTATTGAAAGCATTGTTAGTTATAAATAAACTAGTGATGCTTTTATTTTTTAGAATAGAATTTAAATTTTTATATAACTGAAGTTAATTATATTGTAAAAACAAGTCTAAAATTATATAATATATAGGTGAAAAAAAGAAAGCTTAGAAAACGAGGGTGTTATATGAGAAATAGAAAAAGAAATAAAGGGAAGAAAAGATTTTTAATAAGTGTTATTTTAATATTATGTGTTTTTTCTGTAGGTTTATTTTATTTTAATCTTCAAATCGGTCCTTATGATAAGGACAGTGATGAACATGTATTAATAACCATTCCAAAAGGAGCGGGCCTTTTAGAAATATCGGATATCTTATCTCAAAAAAAGGTGATAAAGAATAAGTATTTTTTTGCTGGTTTGGCAAAGATAAGTCACATGAATAATGGGATAAAAGCTGGAATGTATAATATTCCAAAATCCTTTTCCAATAAAGAAATACTTGTTCTTCTTAATTCGGGAAAGGTATATAGAGATATAATAAAAGTGACTATTCCAGAAGGCTTTGAATCTTATAAAATTGCAGAAAAGCTTTCGAACTTAGGATTAGTCGATCCAGATAAATTTACAAATCTTGTTCGTAGTCCTTCTGTTTTTGAAGAAAAATTTCCATTCTTAAAAGAAGAAGGAATTACGTCTTTAGAAGGCTTCTTATTTCCTGATACTTATTTTCTTGATAAAAAGTACTCAGAAGAACAGATGATAGAAATTATGCTGAAAAGATTTAATGATGTGTATAAGGTGGAATATAAAAAAAGACAAGAAGAATTAGGGTTTAGCTTAAATCAGCTTATAACCATGGCATCCATTATAGAAAGAGAAGCAAAGCTAGAAGAAGAAAGACCTATTATTTCAGCTGTATTTCATAATAGATTAAAGATAGATATGTCTTTACAATCTTGTGCCACAGTGCAATATGTATTAAAGGAGAGAAAACCAGTTCTCTCTTATGAGGATGTTAGAATTGACTCTCCATATAATACCTATAAAAATAAAGGGCTTCCGCCAGGACCTATCGCTTCCCCTGGAGAAGCATCGATAAAGGCTGCATTATATCCAGCAGATGAGAAATACCTTTATTTCGTAGCAAAAAAAGATGGAGGTCATAGTTTTTCTGTAAATTATGATGAACACTTAAAAAGAAAAGCGGAAAATAAAGTGAAATAGGTGGAATTCCACCTATTTATTTGTGTAGAGAGGATGGTTCATTTGAATAATATTGTGAATGAATTAGTAGAAGAATATATAAGAAATACATTAAAAGAAAGTAAAGATTTTTTTAAGGACCTAGAAGAATATGCAAAAGAGCATGGGGTACCAATTATCCATAAAGAAGTTGCAGAATTTTTGAAAGTAATCCTTAAAATATCTAAACCAAAAAGGATTTTAGAAGTGGGAACTGCTATCGGATATTCTTCTATGTTATTTGCAGATATCTTAGATAAAAATTGTGAAATAATAACCATAGAAAGAAATGAAGAAATGATAAAAAAGGCAAAGGAGAATATAAGGACAGCTGGTTTTGAAAAAAATATAACTATTTTAGAAGGCGATGCGGAGGAAAAATTAAAAGAAATAGAAGACTCTTTTGATATGATTTTTTTAGATGCTGCAAAAGGGCAGTATAAGCTTTTTTATGATTTAATAATCCATAAGCTAAAACCACAAGGTGTATTAATTTCAGATAATATACTTTATAAGGCAATGGTAGCAAATGATCAGTATGTAATCAGAAGAAAAAAAACCATTGTGAAAAGAATGAGAGATTACTTAGATTATATATGTAGCTGTGATTATTTAGATACGAGTTTAATTCCAATAGGAGATGGTGTAGCACTTAGTTATAAAAAAGCATGATAAGAAGACAAAAGGATGAGGTGATTAAAGTGGAAAAAGTAGAATTACTTGCTCCAGCAGGAGATTTAGAAAAGTTAAAAATGGCTATTCTTTACGGAGCGGATGCAGTATATTTAGGAGGAGAGTTTTTTGGATTAAGAGCAGGAGCGAAAAACTTTACGAAGGAACAAATCAAAGAAGGGGTACAATTTGCACATAAAAGAGGGAAAAAGGTATATGTAACCGTAAACATCATACCCCATAATGAAGACTTTGATGGACTCGAAGAATACTTAAAAACTTTAGAAGAACTAGAAATAGATGCGGTGATTGTATCCGATCCAGGTGTTTTATCTGTAGTGAAAGAAGTAATACCAAATATGGAAGTGCATCTAAGTACGCAAGCAAATAATACAAATTATAAAAGTGCAAGATTTTGGTACAAGCAAGGGGTAAAGAGAATTGTTGTTGCAAGAGAGCTTTCTTTTAAAGAAATAAAAGAAATTAGAAACAATATTTCAGATGATATGGAGATAGAAGCATTTATCCATGGCGCCATGTGTATATCTTATTCTGGAAGATGTCTTATCAGTAATTATATGACAGGAAGAGATGCCAATAGAGGAGAATGTGCGCATCCTTGTAGATGGCAATATGCTTTAGTAGAAGAAAAAAGACCTGGAGAATATTATCCTGTCTATGAAGATGAAAAAGGAACCTTCTTTTTTAATTCAAAGGATTTATGTATGATAGAATATATACCACAGATAATAGAATCTGGAATTAAAAGCTTAAAAATAGAAGGAAGAATGAAAACATCCTATTATGTTGCAACCGTTGTGAGAGCGTATAGAATGGCTATTGATGCGTACTATGAAGATCCAATAAACTGGAAATTTAATCCTATTTGGATGGAAGAAATAAAAAAAGCAAGCCATAGAGATTTTACAACAGGATTTTATTTTGAAAAACCAAGGGATAAGGAACAGCATTATGGCTCCAGTTCTTATATTAGAGAATATGACTTTACAGGACTTGTAAAAGACTATGATGTAGTAAAAGATATAGCTATTGTTGAGCAGCGAAATAGAATGTTCGTAGGAGAAGAAATAGAAATTATTGGACCGAATATAAAGACAATAAAAACAACCATTGAAAAAATGTGGACAATGGATGGAGAAGAAATAGAAGTAGCACCTCACCCAAGACAACTCATTAAAATAAAGCTAAATACACCTGTAAAGGAAAGCTATATACTTAGAAAGGAGATTGGAAATGAAAAATAGGCCATTAATAGTAGGAATCACAGGAGGAACAGGCTCTGGAAAAAGTACTGTCTCCCAAGCTATTTTAGGAAGTGTACCAGAAAAAAATATAGCAATGATAGAACAAGATGCCTATTATAAAGACCAAAGCCATATGCCTTTTAAAGAAAGATTAAAAACCAATTATGATCATCCGCTGGCTTTTGATAATGAGCTATTAATACAACATTTGAATGATTTAGTAAATGGAAATTCCATAGAAAAGCCTATTTATGATTTTGAAAAACACACAAGAAAAGTAAGTGAGAGTGTAAGAATCGAGCCGAAGGATATTATTGTTGTGGAAGGGATTATGATTTTAGAAGATAAAAAATTAAGATCTATGCTAGATATAAAAATATTTGTAGATACGGATAATGATCTTAGGATATTAAGAAGAATTCAAAGAGACATCGAAGAAAGAGGAAGAACCATAAATTCTGTAATAGATCAATATCTTACTACAGTAAGGCCTGCTCATATGCAGTTTATAGAGCCATACAAAAGATATGCAGACATTATCATACCGGAAGGTGGATATAATACAGTAGCCATTGATATTGTTGTAGCGAAGATTAGATCTATCATTGAATCAAAAGTAAAAAAAGAAAGTTAAAATAAGGTATGACCCTCTGATAGTTGGGAAAAATAACAATATCAGGGGGTGTTTTTTTTGACGAAAAAAAAGAAAGAAAAAGAAACTACAAGATTAAATATTATTTTCTCTTTTTTTGTATGGATTAGTCTTTTGCTTATTATAAGGCTAGGTTATATTCAACTGTATAAAGGAAATGAATATTATGATAAAGCCATAAGGCAAAGTGAAATAAAAGTGGATCTAACAAGCAATAGAGGATTAATATACGATAGAAATAATGTGCTTTTAACAGATAAAGAAGAACAAGAGGTACTCGTCATATTGAAAAGAAATTTGACATTAGATGAAAAAAGAATCGGTCTTTTAAAAAAAATAACCCATATGTCAGAAAAGAATATATATAAAGAATTTCAAAGTAAAAGTAATTTAATAGAGTTAAAGATAAGATATTTGAATGAAGCTTTGAAAGAAGAAATAGAAAGTCAAAGTGGTGTTTTAATCGTAAATAAGACATATCGATATGCCAAAGAAAATCTTTTGGCGCATGTGATTGGATATAGAAATAAATCTGAAAATGAAGGAGTCAGTGGAATAGAGAAAGCAAAAAATAACATATTAAAGGATCAGAAAAAAGAATATGTAGAGGCCTTCGTAGATGGAAGAAAAAATGTGGTTCCAGGAAGCTTTAAAAAATACAGAGAAGAAAATTTAAAAGGAAAAAATATAAGAACAACGATAGACTATAAGATACAAAAAGCGGTGGAAGGTGTTTTAGATAAAAAAGGAACAAAAGGAGCGGTAGTCATTTCAAATGTAGAGACGGGAGATATTTTAGCCATGGCATCTAGACCTAATTTTAATCCCTCAAGAGTTGAAGAATATATCAATAGCAAAAACCAAGAATTGCTAAATAAAGCTATTCAATGTACTTATCCACCAGGATCTATTTTCAAAATAATTGTAACCTTGGCTGCCTTTGAAGAAAATATAGTAGATGAAGAAGAAAAATTTAACTGCACTGGAGTGATAGATTTAGATGGATTAAAGATAAAATGTTGGAAAAGAGAAGGCCATGGAGAGGAAACTTTTAAAGAAGCCTTTTATAATTCCTGCAATCCTGTATTTGTAGAAATAGGAAAAAGATTAGGAAGCAAAAAAATATTAGAGATGGCAAAAAGAATGGGTTTAGAAGAACAAGTGGAGATAGGACTTAAAGAAGAAAAAAAAGGTATACTTCCAAAAGGAGATAAAATAAAGGGAAATGCTATAGGGAATATATCTATAGGACAAGGAGACATAGAAGTAACACCTCTTCAGATAAACCAGATGACTCAAATAATAGCAAACAACGGAGTTTATGTAAAGCTACGTTTATTTGATGCTGTAATAAATGAAAATAAAAAAGAAATAGAAACATATAAGGTTGAAAAAGAAAAGGTAATTATATCTCCTTTTATTGTAAATAGAGTAAGAAAATTAATGGAAGGAGTAATCAGTGAAGGAACAGCAAAAGCTGCAAAAGGGCTTAAAGGAGAATGTGCAGGAAAAACAGGTTCAGCTGAAAGCTATGTAAAAGGGAAAAAGCTTGTACATGGATGGTTTACAGGATATTATCCGGCGAAAAAACCAAAATATGCAATAACTATATTTGTATATGATGGAAAATCAGGAGGAACTGCAGCCGCTCCAGTATTCAAAGAGATTGTAGAAAACATAAATAATATTAAATAGGTACATGCACGATAGAAAAAACTTCTTCATATAATATAAAATGACTTTATTATTATGGGGGTGAATTACTTGGCATCTACAAAATCTTTCCCTAATCCATTAACCCCTAAAGAAGAGCTTGAATATCTTAGGAAATTCAAAAATGGAGATCAAAAAGCAAAAAGTACGCTTATAGAGCGAAATTTAAGATTGGTAGCCCACATTGTAAAAAAATATACAAACTATCAAGAAGAATTAGAAGACTTAATTTCTATAGGAACCATTGGATTAATAAAAGCAATAGATACATATAACATAGAAAAAGGAACAAGACTAGCTACTTATGCTGCACGATGTATAGAAAATGAAATATTAATGACAATAAGAGCAGGAAAAAAGAATAAAGGAGAAGTTTCCCTTCAAGATCCAATCGGAGTAGACAAAGAAGGCAATGAATTATCTTGAATATATTATCTATAAGAGAGGGTGTATACACCTAAAGATATAAGTACAAGATATAAAAATTGGTTAAAATACAAATAGTCTATCCATAGACTATTTGTATTTTAACCAAGAAAATCCTGCTTTGGAAGCTTTGGATAAAGAGTAAGCATAAATTCATCATTTCTTTGATGTTTTTCTTTTTTATAAGATGCATGTTCTAGTATAGATTTAAGCAATTTGTTCTTTTTCTCCATATCTTGTGTTTTTTCATACAAATCTAAAATATTTTTAATATTAGGAAGGCTATTTTTTTTTATATGTTCTTTTTGAATACATAAAGTTAAACTGTTTTGGATTTGATGGATAGATTGTTCCGTCTTATCTATTCTTTCGGTTAAGTTTTTAGAACGGTGGAAATAGGTATCAAGATCATAAATGCCTTGCTCTAAAAAATCATGGAGCTTAAGTTTTTGATTTTCTAGTTGGATTAAATTTCCTTTAAGGGTGGATATATTTTTTTCATATAGCTTTATATTTAAATTGTCTTTTTTCATGGGTACGCTATACATATCCCAATTCGCTTTATAGGTTATGAGCCATTTATTTAATCCTATAATCAGTTTTTTCTCTACATATTTTAACTTACTGCTTTTATTTCCACAATGAGCATAACACATTATTTGATCATCATTATATTTATAAGATCTAAGGATCATGCTGGCTCCACAATTTTCGCATTTAATTAATCCTGCTAAGGGATTAGATAGACCATTCATTAATTGGTAGGGAACATGATATCTTTGATTTAATATTTCCTGTGCTTTTTCGTAAGTTTCAAGAGAAATGATGGGGCTATGTTTTCCCTTTGCTTCAATCCATTCTTCCCTTGGTCTTATTTTTGTTTCTTTTGATTGTCCTATTTTTTTAGATTTTTTATTTTCAGTTTTTTTCCATTGTACATATCCTGCATAAATCTTGTTTTTTATTATGACAAGGACAGAAGAAGAAGTCCAATTCTTACCTGTATATGTAAAATAACCTAATTCATTAAGTCGGGTAGCAATTTTATTTGCACCTAAGTTGTGATTAACATACAAGTCGAATATCATTTGAACAATAGGGGCTTGTTTAGAATGTGCTTTTAGTGTTCTGTATTTATCTATATAGTCTATTTCATAGCCATAAGGAGGAAGCGCACCTATATAATTTCCTTCTTCTACACTTCTGACTCTTCCTGATTGCAAGCGTCTATTGATGATTTTCAATTCCTTTCTAGCCATAAAGGCTTCAAACTCACTATACTCTTCATCGAATTCATTTTCTAAGTCATATATTTTGCGAGGAGTAATTATTTTTGTTTGAGATTTCTTAAAAGTATCTAGTATTAATCCTTGTTCCTGCATATTGCCGCGGCCTAGACGATCTACATCCATACATAAAACAGCATCATATTCTTTTGACTCTACTTCTTTAAGAAGGGCTAACATTTCAGGTCTATGAATGAGACTTTCTCCTGAAACAATTTCTTCTCGTATTTTGACAATGTTAAGATCTAATTCTTTAGCAAGTTTTAATAAAGATTTTTTATGTTTAGCGAGGGTTTCCTCTTCTTCTCTTTCTTCTAAGTCTTCGTCTGTTCTACTCTTTCTTAAATAAAGGGCAACTTTTTCCAAGCTTATCATCCTTTCATATATCTTTCATAAAAATACTATGCATAAAAAAGAGTAGATATGTTCTAAAAAACCGTGTCCGGTTACACTAAATAAAATTAATAGCAAAAAGAAAATTTTATAAATAGGAAGGGTGTTCATCTTTGAAACTGTTTGATATAATTTAGTTCATGAAAAAATTTATTTTAGGGGGGAGAGAAAAAATTGAAAACAAAAGTCATTTTACTTCATGGATACAATAAAACAGCAAGAGATATGGTGCCCCTAAAGAAAAATTTAGAACTATTAAATTATGAAGTAATATTGATTAATTTGTCGTTAACGGTAGATAATATAGATTATTCTATAGATCTATTCAAAAAAAAATTTGAGGATATTTGCAAAACCTTAAAAATAAACGAAAAAATTCATCTAATAGGACATAGCACAGGCGGGCTTATAATAAGAATTTTTTTATCGCAAATTCAAAATATTAATCATATAGGAAAATGCGTATTAATTGCTACACCAAACAAAGGAACTAAACTAGCAGACCTTGCTGATAAGATTTCAAAAGAGTTAGTGATATTTTTCAAAATATTAAAAGAACTTCAAACTAAAAATATAGAAAATAGAATCTCAAACATGAAAGATAAAGTTGAAGTAGGTGCAATCGCTGGAAATAAAAATAATTTGCTCTTAGGAAAATTACTAAAAGAAGAAAATGATGGAAGAGTAGAAGTGAATTCTGTTGTTTATGATGGGGTAACAGATTTTATTGTTTTGCCTTATAATCATAAAGAAATTCATCATCAATTTGAAACGGCTAAATTAATTCACAATTACCTAAAAAAAGGAAAATTCATATATAAAGAGGAGAAAAAAGAAGAGGAGATAATAAATGATGAAAAGTTTGCCTCAATTGTATCTAATCCTAGATTAATAGAAGAATTATGCACGATATTAAGAGAAAATATACCAAATTGGGAAAGGCAAACCCCGGGAGGTAAGATTTGGTGGAATAATTTAGCGGAATATAATGGCTGGAGATTACAACAAAGCAAACTAACAGGACATTGTAGAATTTTAAATCCTAATGATTATAGAAAGGCATGGGGAAGTAAGACATCCATGAGAAAAGCTATAAATAAAATCTTGATAATGCAAGAATATCAAAAAACAAACTGTAATAATAAGGATGACGGTGAAAGTAAAGAAAATCTATTAAAAATATTAGAAAGATTAGGACAATTAAAAGATAAAGGCATTATAACGGAAGAAGAATTTAATGAAAAAAAGATAAAGATTTTAGATGAAATTTAATTTATATAACTTTTATATATACTAAAAAGCATCTACTTAGTAGATGCTTTTTAGTATATACTTTTTTTAATAGTTATTGATATGAAAAATATGAATATAGAAAGGAAAATATAGATATGAACAATCTACAAGAAATACTAAAACATAATAAATTGTTTGTAGAAAATAAAAAATATGAAGAATACAAAGCAACAAAATATCCCCATAAAAAAATAGTGATATTATCTTGTATGGATACGAGATTGACAGAGTTACTTCCTCGTGCTTTAAATATTAAAAATGGAGATGCAAAACTTATTAAAAATGCAGGAGCAGTAATTATGCATCCTTTTGGAAGTATTATGAGAAGTATAATAGTGGCAATTTATGAGCTGAAAGCGGAAGAAGTTTTTGTTATAGGGCATTATGGATGTGGTATGAGTAGTATTAATGCAGTGGATATGATTGAGAAATTTAAAGAAAGAGGTATAGGTGAAGAAACTTTATTAACTCTTGAATATGCAGGGGTTGAAATGAAAAAGTGGTTACATGGATTTGATTGTGTACATGATTCTGTGAAAGAAAGTGTATCTGTAATTAAAAGACATCCTTTGATTCCTAAAAATGTTTTTGTTCATGGTTTATTAATGGACCCTGAAACAGGAGGAGTAGAGGTTGTTGTAGATGGATATAAATAAAAGCATCCTAAAGGGTGCTCTTATTTACATATATCAATCCATTCACCTTTTGTAATATCTTGCAGTGATTGAGGAGAGATCTTTATAGATGAATTTATAGAGCCAGCTGCAGGATAAATATACTCAAAATCTTTGAGGGAGATATCCAAATAGATAGATAGCGGATTTTTTAAACCAAAAGGGCATACTCCTCCTACTGGGTGCCCTGTTATTTCCAAAACTTCGTCATATTTTAGCATGGTACATTTTGTTTTAAATATATCTTTATATTTTCTGTTATCTATTTTAGCATCTCCTTTTGTAACAACAAGAGCAGTTTTATCTTTTAATTTAACAGCTATTGTTTTTGCAATAAGACCAGGTTCTACACCGTGGGCCTTAGCTGCTAATTCTACCGTTGCTGTACTTTCTTTTAGTTCAAATATTTCAAAATTTAGATTGTTTTCTTTAAAAAAATTTTTGACATCTTGTAAAGCCATTTCAATCATCTCCTTAATATTTTTCCTAAACAATTCATTAGAATATTTAAATTACATTAATATATAGTTAGACATATAGATATATATTCCTGCAAGTTTATTGAGAATTATACAAAGAAGTACAAAGTAATAACCTAGTATGGTAGAATATACTAATGTACAGAGTCTTTATACATATTGGAGGTGGAAGATCTTATAAATAAAAGCATCAAAGATGAATTTTGTGATTTAGAAATAGAAAAAATAAGGTTCAATGGACAAAAGGAGGATTTACATGATTAGAACAATAAGGTGGTTTCTTCATTTTGGGGTGAGTTTATTGGGATTATTTCCAATTTTGTGCAAAGTGAAATATTTAGATAGATTCGAAAAAATAATAGAAAGAGATAAAATCGTCAGTAAGACGGCAAGGGAATGGTCAAGAGAACTTATTGCATTAAGTGGATGCGAAATTAAGGTTACAGGAGAAGAATATATACCTAAAAATGATCCAGTGCTTTTTGTAAGTAACCATCAAGGCAATTTTGATATACCAATATTATTAGGTTTTATACAAAAACCAAAAGCTTTTGTTGCCAAAGAAGAACTAAGAAAATTTCCTATGGTGAGCATATGGATGAAATATATGAATTGTATATTCATGGATCGAAATAACCCTAGAGAGTCAATAAAAGCAATTAATGAGGGAGTAAAAATATTAAAAGAAGGTTATTCCCTTGTGATCTTTCCAGAGGGGACGAGAAGCAAGGATGGAAAATTGGGAGAATTTAAAGCAGGAGCACTTAAATTGGCTACAAAGTCAGGTGTACCCATCATTCCTATTACAATAAAAGGATCCAATGGAATTATGGAAAAAGGTAGCTTTATGATAAAGCCTGCTAAGGTAGAAGTTATCATTGCACCTCCTATAAAGACAAAGGATAACTTAGGGAAAGAGACGAAAGGCCTAACGGAAACTGTTCGAAATATTATTTCTAAAAATCTATCATAAAATTTTAACCTAGTGAAATTAGATTTTTTTCATGTTTAAATATAGGATGTTAAATTTTTAGATCCTATAGATTTATCAAATCATTGGGAATAGGACAAAATTTAGAATGCATAAGATTTATTAAGGGAGGGTGGTGAGATGTCATTAATAATAAAAAAAGAAGGATGTACAGAGTATACAGAAAGTTATAAAATAGGGAACGCAACGATCAATATAGTAGCACCCAAGAATAAAACGAGAGAAGAAATGGAAAAAACACTAAAGGACTTTCATGAAATTGGTTGGCAAATTATACAAGAAATGGCTGGAAAGGGAGAAATAATATAAAAAGGAGGTTGGTTATATTGAAATAAAATTATATCCTAACCTCCTTTAAATGTGCATTAAATTTCTTCCAAAAGATAAATTTTAAAGAACATAAGCTTCCTCAAGAAGCGTAGTAAGATAGATGTTATTTAATTTACAGTCTATAGTATTAGGATAAATCAAATAACAAGCTTTTTTAATTTTGTTTTCCATGTATTCATCAAGGTAATTAAAATAGTTTACAGGGATAGATATGTAGATATTTGTCCAGTATTCCATTTCTTCTTCATCTTCGTAGGATCTAAAAGAAAGGGTTGCTAGATTTAGTAGTTGTCCAATTGCTAAATCCTCTTTGCCTCCAATAGAATAAAAATAAGCCATAAGTGCGTCAAGAAATTCTTCTGAATCAGGGGTTTCTATTGCTTCGTTATGCATATGAATTTTCCTCCTTTTCTATATATTATACTATGAAATATGGTAAAAATCTTTTTATAATAGAGAAAAGATATCTATTTGATAAAAATAATAAGACAACGAAATATCTTTAATAGACATACTAGGAACAGATGTAGATGATGTAATCGATGCGGTTGAATCAAAAATACAAATAAAAAAATTATATGATAAAATAAATAATGTGCTCACTAAACGAGAAAAAGAAATAATAGAACTTAGATATGGGCTTACTGTAAATGGATATAAAACACAAAGAGAAATTGCAAAAAAATTAGAGATTTCTAGATCGTATGTATCTAGAATTGAAAAAAGGGCTCTAAAAAAATTAAAAAAAGAATTTTCTACAGAAAAGGACCTTGGATAAGGTCCTTTTTGTGAATAAAACCTTTCTCTATGGAAAAGATATTTTTAGAAAGGATGTGAAAAAATGGATAGAAATGGATTTAGAAAAGGGCTATATGAAGATGCAGTTGAACATGCCAAAGAATTATTGGATAAAGGTGTTGGTATGGGAAAAGTTATGGAGGTAACGAACTTAAAAGAAAAAGATATTATTAAGATACAAAATAAAAAAGAAGAAGAGTTAAAGGATAAGTAGTCATGTAGAAAATAGAGGGTAATGCTAGACACCCTCTATTTTTAGATCGTTTATAAAAAGGAATACAGGGCTTATAGATTGGTAATAATTATATAAATATAATTTTCTCATAAGGAATAGAAGGTGCTTACATGTTCAAAATAATAAAGGATACTATATTGGGAACAAATGACAAAAAAGAAAAGAATGAATTTAAGGATTTAAAGCTAAGAAAATCATTAGAAGATAATACGGAAATATTTAAGGAAATTTTTAATAATAATGATACGGTTATATTTAGAAAGATAAAAAGTCAAAATTCAGATCGATTGCATTGTTGTCTTATATTTATGGATGGAATGGTTGAAAAACAAAATATGAATGAGAATATTGTAGACCCCATTATGAAGGCTTCAGTAAATAAAAATATTTTAGAAACCTTGAAAGAAAAAGTAATCTCTGCAGCAGAAATTAGAGAAGAAGAAAATTTGAATCAACTAGTTATAGATGTTTTATATGGAAATGCGATTCTTTTAATAGATGGATACGACAAAGCATTGTTGATAGATGTAAAAGGGTGGGAAAAACGTTCTATTAGTGGTCCGGAAACAGAAATGAGTGCGAGAGGACCGCAGGAAGGATTCACAGAATCTATTAATAGTAATTTAAGTATGATCAGAAGAAAAATTTTAGATCCAGCTTTAAAGTTTCAATTTAGAACAGTAGGAACGAGGACAAAAACAAAAATCTGCTTATGTTACATACAAGGATTGGCATCAGAAAAAATTCTAAAAGAAATCAAACAGCGATTAGATAGAATTGAAATAGATGGAGTATTAGAATCAGGGTACATTGAAGAGCTTATAAAAGATGCACCCTTATCTCCGTTTAAGACTACTGGATATACAGAGAGACCCGATGTTGTAGCAGCAAACTTATTAGAAGGAAGAATTGCCATTGTATGTGATGGAACTCCTTTTGTTTTAACCATACCTTTTCTTTTTATGGAATATTTTCAAGCGAACGAAGACTATTATAATAATTTTATATTTGCATCGATTAATCGATTGATGCGAGTGCTGGGATTTTTTTTATCTACAAGTATTCCAGCTATCTATGTAGCTTTAATAACCTACCACCAAGAGATGATTCCAACTCCTTTGCTTATCGGGATATCAGCAGCACGTGAAGGAGTTCCCTTTCCAACGATATTTGAAGCACTAGGAATGCTCTTTGTATTTGAGATACTAAGAGAAGCAGGAGTTCGTTTACCCAAGCCTTTTGGACAGTCTATTAGTATTGTAGGCGCATTGGTATTGGGACAAGCTGCAGTAGAAGCAAGATTTGTAAGTGCGCCTATGGTAATTATAACAGCTTTAACAGGAATTAGTACTTTTCTCATTCCAAAAATGTTAGGTCCTTTGATTGTTATTCGATTTATTTTTTTGATTCTAGCATCTTTTTTGGGATTATATGGATACATATTTGGTGTAATAGGATTATTTATTCATTTAATGTCTATTCGTTCCTTTGGAATACCCTATATGCTAAATGTAAGTGCTATGAATAAGCAAGATATAAAGGACACTGCAATAAGAGCACCATGGTGGTATATGTACTATCGACCTAAGTTGATTTCTGAGAGAAATTCTATTCGAAGAAACAATGCCACACGATATGAGGAAGGAAAAAGAGAATGAAACAGGTACAATTAGGTTGTCTTCTTCTTATAATAACGCTTATTGTGTGCGGTTGCTGGAATTATAGAGAACTAGATGATGTAAATATTGTTTCTGGGTTAGCTATCGATAAAAAAGAGGATAAATATATATTTACAGTAGAAACAATCAAACCTGGAGTTGGTAAAAAAACAAAGACAAGAGCAGAACTAATTTCAGCAGAAGGAGAAACACCATTAGATGCAGGAAGAAATTTAATTTTTAAAAGTGGGAAAAATTTGTATTGGGCACATGCAAAGGCATTTATTATCAGTGAAGAAATTGCTAAAGAAGGAATTGTGCCTGTATTGGATGTTGTAAATAGAGATCCACAAATTAGGTCAGATATGTGGGTTTTTGTTTCTAAAAGTAAAATGGCAAAAGATATACTATTAGGAAAAGACCCACTTCATGATACCATGGCCGAGCGCTTAAATGATATGGCAAAAGCTCAAAAAAGCACATCCAAGTATCGTGCTACTGAATTATGGAAACTTATTCATGAATTAGGTACAAAGGGAATATCTTCAACCCTTCCAGGTGTAAACAAAGGAATGGAGAATAAAATACTTAATCCTGAAATAACCAATACAGCTGTATTTAAAGAAGATAAAATAATAGGTTGGCTGAATAAAGAAGAAACAATATGTATGTTATTAGTAAAGGGAGAATTAAAAGGAGGATTGCTTATCGTAGAGAATGTAGAGAGTGAAAATACAAATGTGGCTTTAGAAATATATAGTTCAAAAACGAAAGTAAAACCCATCATAAAAGAGAAAGATCTTGTTATGAAAATCAATATAAATATGGAAGTGGATATAGCGGAAATTACAAGTGATAAAGATTTAATTAGTAAAAAAGAACGCGAAAAGCTAAAAAAAGAAGCGGAGGAATGTGCAAGAAAAAAAATAAAAGAGGTGATAAAAAAAGTACAGAGAAAATACGATAGCGATATTTTTGGATTTGCTAGTGTTGTTCGTAGAGAAAATCCAAATCTATGGAAAAAGATTAATAAGAATTGGGATACTATTTTTAGAAATTTAGATACTTTCGTAGATATAGAAATTGATATTAAAGGAAGCGCTTTAACAGCTAAACCTATCAAGATAGGAGATTAGACATGTTTATTATTATTATTTTAATTTATCTAATCATCGGTTTTATTGAAATTGTTCCTTTAGTCAAAAAAAAGGAGAAAAAAGAATTAATTTTATATTCTATAACATTTATGATTGCTTTTATAATGAGCTTGTTGCTCAGTTTAGGAGTTAAAATTCCTAGCCCAGCAAAGGCGATTGAAAAGGTGGTTTTAGCCATTTTAGGTAAATAAAAAGAAAAAACTTGGAAGTTAGAAGAAAACCAAGTTTTTTTTCTTTATTGTGAGGGTATAGCTTTTTTATTAAATATATTACCAATTCTAGATAGAATTTTTTCGTTTTGTAGCTCTTTATCTTTTAGAAAATCTATTTCATCATGAATTATTTCTAGTTTGCTGATGTTTTTTTTATAAATTGATTGATGAACAGATATGGTTTTAGAGAGGTTCTTCAGTTCATTCTTGAGATTCTCTATTTCTGTTTCTATATTATTTTGTTTTAACTGTATTTCTAGTTGGGTCTGTAGAACTTCTTTGAGTAATTTTTCAATATTTTGCATCTTATCTATTCCTTTCTAATTTATTTATTATTATAATTCTTTAAAGAAAGAGAAGAATCCTTCTTAAAAGAAATATTATTAGGAATATAAAACACATTACAAAAAAGAGATGAACAAATAAATAGATTTTAATAAAAAACAATGAAATATTACGAACAATTAATAATTTGTATTGAAGTTTGTTGTGAAAAAAATTAAAATGAAAAGAAGATATATATTAAAAGTATACATAAAGGAGGAGAGAGATTCATACCAAGGTTAGAGGAAAAGTATAAAAAATACGCACACTCTCTAACTTTTATTTAAAAGAAGTTAGAAAGATTAAATTTGTTGATTTTACTGTAATTATTATAATTGATAAGGTAGAAAATGATTTATGCGAAAGTGAAAAATACGAAAGGAAGTAGGGTTGTTATATGAAGGATTATAATGAATTAGCACTAATGTTGCATAAAGAAAGTAAAGGAAAAATATCTGTAGAAAGTAAGGTAAAAGTAGAAAATAAAGATGATTTATCGATTGCGTATACTCCAGGAGTAGCAGAACCTTGTAGAAGAATACATAAAAACAAAAACGCAGTATATGATTACACTTCAAAAGGAAATTTAGTAGCAGTAGTAAGTGATGGAAGTGCTGTATTAGGCCTTGGTGATATAGGCGCTCATGCATCTATTCCTGTAATGGAAGGAAAGGCTATCCTTTTTAAAAATTTTGCAGATGTAGATGCTTTTCCTATTTGCGTAGATACAAAAGATGTAGATGAAATTATAAAAACTGTAAAGCTATTGGAACCTGTATTTGGGGGAATAAATCTAGAGGATATTGCTGCGCCAAGATGCTTTGAAATAGAAAATAAACTAAAAGAGATTTTAGATATACCTGTGTTTCATGATGACCAACATGGAACAGCTATTGTTGTTGCAGCAGGTCTTATTAATAGCTTAAAGCTTGCAGGAAAAGAAATGAAAGATATTGAAGTTGTTATAAATGGACCCGGATCAGCTGGAATTGCAATTGCAAAGCTTTTAATTCGTTTAGGTGTAAAGAATATTATCTTATGTAACAGAAAAGGTGCTTTACATAAAGGCTGTGAAAATCTGAATTGGGCTCAAGAAGAAATGCTTGTCATTACAAATAAGAATGATGAAAAAGGAAGCTTAGAAGAAGTTATTAAAGAAAAAGATGTATTTATAGGAGTTTCAGGTCCTAATATTCTTACAAAGGAAATGATAAAATCTATGAAAGTAAAGCCCATTGTGTTTGCCATGGCAAATCCAACACCAGAAATTATGCCTGATGAAGCAAAAGAAGGTGGTGTATTTATAATAGGAACAGGAAGATCTGATTTTTCAAATCAAGTGAATAATGTTTTGGCTTTTCCTGGAATATTCAGAGGCGCATTAGATGTAAGAGCAAAGGATATAAATGAAGAGATGAAAATAGCAGCAGCCCTAGCAATAGCAAATACCGTTTCTGAGGAGGAGTTATCCGTAGAGTATATTCTTCCAAAAGCCTTTGATAAAGAAGTTTCTGAAAATGTAGCTACTGCTGTAAAAAAAGCTGCAAAAGAATCTGGTGTTGCTCGTTTATAAACCGATAAAAAAAATAATATAAAAAATATTTAAAAAATAGTTGCAATTTTCAATTAAAAAAAATATAATGATAAAAACACAACATAAAATAAATTCTAAGATCAGGGGTAAGTAATTAGAATATTTAATATTCAGCGAGTGGGAGTTGGTGAAAGTCCCATTATTAAGTGCCTAATGAATGGACCTGTGAGGAGCTAGGTGAAATTTAAAATCAAATTTTAGAAAGTATCCACAGCCGGGTGTTTCCCGTTATAGAAACAGGATATCGAGAATAAATCTCCGTATCTGTAAAGTGAGGTAGTTTTTACTATCTAATTTGGGTGGTACCGCGGAAGCTAAGCTTTTCGTCCCTTGTTTATAGGGATGAAGAGCTTTTTTTTATTGAATAAAATACTAGGAGGTGGCCTGTATGTTGTGAAGTAAACGCGAAAATAAGTGTAAATTCAAATATATAAGAGAATATGGAAAATATAAAAAAGGAGAGATTGACATGAATTTAAGAAGAAATATATTAACAGCGCTTTTATTAGCTATAGGATACATTTTGCATCAAATTGTTCCAGGTATTGCGGGGGGCATGAAGTTTGATTTAATGCTTGCAGTCATATTCGTATCTATTTTTATTAACCATGATTTCAAAAATATAATGTTAACTGCTTTAATTGGTGGATTTATTACAGCAATGACAACAACTTTTCCAGGGGGGCAGATTCCAAATCTTATAGATAAAATGATTACTTGTATCTTGGTGTTTTTCATGATAAAAATAGCTGGCAAGTTTAAAGAGAATCAACTGGTTATCGGTGCTATTTCATTTTTAGGAACTCTTATTAGTGGAACCGTATTTTTATCTTCAGCTCTTTTTATAGTAGGACTTCCTGCACCCTTTAAAGGATTGTTCTTTGGAATTGTACTACCAACAGCAGTAACCAATATGTTTGCAACTTTATTAATATACAACGCAGTTAAAGTAGCCATAAAGCTTTCAGGAGCAAAATTTGCTAGCCACTAAATAAGAAAGCCGATATTAATTTTCTTACTTTTTAATGAAAGAGGAAAAATAATATCGGTTTTTTATTTTATGACCAATAAATAGTTATTTTTTTTAAAGAATTAGAGCATACTGTACATAATGAAAAATAATGCATAATTGTAAAATATGTACATAAAAATAATGTTTAAATGGAAACGTAGGTGTATCTATTGAAGAAATTCAAAGTTATAAAGCAAAATAAAGGATTAACATTAATAGAAATAATTCTGGCTTTGGGTATATTGGGAATAATTGTAATCAGTATAGCCAGTATTTTTACCAATGCTTTTATGTATATGATGCAAGCGAAGGAAAAGTTTGAAGCACTAAATTTAGCTCAAGAATATATGGAGACTATAAAAAGTGAGGATTTAAGTGAAATTTTTCAAGCTTATGACAACAAAGTTTTTAAAGTAGGAAATTATACAATAGATACGGATTTGCAAGGAGAAGAGAAGGATGCAAGAGCAATAAAAATTAGGATAAAAGTGAAAAATGATGAAAAAGAAATGGTGAAACTAGAAAGCTATAGAAAGAAAAGGTGATTTTGTGAAAAATGAAAGAGGCTCTATTCTTCTTTTTACCCTTTTTATTTTTTTCATCCTTTTCATCTTAGGATTTACAATACTGAGCATTTCTGTAGTAAATTATACCATTCAAGGATTAAACTATAAATCTAAACAATGTTTTTATATTACAGAAGGAGGGCTAGATCTTGTTTATGGACAAGTGACTAAAGAAATTCAAAGTGCCATGAAGGATGGAAAAAATAAGATGAACTATTTTATAGAAAAGGAATATGATGACTTTATACAAAATGAAATGAATAAAGAGTTAAGGGGAGAAGATAGCCTGTACTTAGAATTGGTAAAAAGGGATGATCACATTTCCTATAAATTAAATCAGAAAAAAATAGAAGAAAAGTTTAACGAGGAATTTCAAAAAGGATATAAAAATTATTTTTTAGGAAACAAAAAATATGTTTTCATAAGAAATATAGAAAGTATAGAGGATCATGATTTGAAAATAAATTTGGTAGGAAATGAAGTGATAATGGAGGGTAATAAAATAAAGTTTCAAGTATCTTCTCTTTATGAAAAAGATAGAATGAAGCAAGAGATAACATTAGATTTTTATATTAAAATAGGGAACAAAGAAGAGGAGAACATAAAGGAATTTATAGAATTAAAAAGATGGATTAGGAGGCGATAAAACATGAACAATGAAGGCGTGTAACTTTGATAGAACTTTTAGTTTCTCTATGTATTATTTCTATTATATTCTCTATACCTATAGGTAAATTTTATATAAAAGATTATCAGATAGATTCTTTCACAAGACAGTTGTGTAGTGATATTCGATATACAAGAATAAAGAACCTAAACTCAGATTATTCAACAGGAATTTATTATACAAAAAAGAGTAATGGAGAAGTTGCTTATGTATTAAGAGATGGAGGAGAATGTAAAAAAGAAGTTAAACTTCCAAAAAATACAGATATCAGCAAGTCTGTAGAAATAATTCAATTTTCCCCACAAGGAGTATTATTGAAAAAAGGAGAAACTATTATTATCACGGATAAGAAGAATAATAAAAAAAGAGAAATTACCATTGTTCCTTTTAGTGGCAGAGTGCTAATCAAAGAAGGGATATATCATCCGTCAAAAATGAATAATCGGTAAAGTTTTTTTAAAAGTCCCAATAATGTTATTAAAAAATTGGGACTTTTAAAAATTAAGATACTAGAAAAAGAGGATAACATTTATGAATAAAAGGGGATTTACACTAACAGAACTTCTTATTGCTTTAGGAATGATGAGTATATTGATTTTATTAGGATTCCATATTTTGTTCTTGAATTTTAAAGTATTTAATAAAACAGAAGCAAATGTTGAGATACAGCAGCAAGGTCAGTTTTTAAAACAATTTATAGAAAATAAGTTGTACCTTTCCTACGGGTTAGATAGTATAGTGGATATGAATGGTAAAAAAATAAAAAGCCAAGATTTTGAAGAAGGAGAAATAAAGGAACTACGTTTTAGATTAGAAGATATAGTAGTAGGAATATATATAAATCCTAAAAATAAAAAGATGTTCTATAGGAAAGATTTGCTATATAATGGATATGAAATTGGAGACTATGTAAAAAAAATGAAAGTAGAAAATAGAAGGAATGGAAAAGGAGTAAAAATTAATTTAGAATTAGAAAAGAAGAGTGAACAGATAGAAGTTGATTTTGTCGTTTATTTTAGAAATTATAAAGAATAGAATAAATATAGTAGCAGGAGGAATTTTTATGTATATACTTAAAAACTACATGGAGGAGATCGTGGAAGAGAAACTGCAAGATATCTTATCAAAGTATAAGGATGTTTGTAAATGTGAAAAATGTGTTTTAGATGTAAAAGCCCTTGCTTTAAATCATTTACCAACAAGATATGGTGTTACAGAAAAAGGAAAAGTTTTTGCTAAATTAGATGCAATGGATAATCAACTAAAAATAGATGTAACAAATCAATTAATACAAGCGATAGAGATTGTTTGCAAAAATCCACATAAAAGAGGTGAGTAAATTGAAAAATATAATATTAATAGGATTTATGGCAACCGGAAAAAGCACAATAGGAAAAAAACTATCTAAGAAACTGGATATGGATTTTTTAGATACAGATGAGTGGATAGAAAAAACAGAAAATAGAAAAATTAGTAATATATTTAAAGAAAAAGGAGAAAATTACTTTAGAGAAGTAGAAACAAAAACCTTAGAAGCACTAGAAAACAAAGAAAATATGGTGTTATCCACAGGAGGAGGAATCGTAGAAAGAAAAGTGAATTTTGAATTATTAAAAAAAATGGGAACAGTAATATGGTTAAATGGAAATAAAAATACTATCATAAGAAATTTAAAAAGCTCTAAAGAGGAAAGACCTCTTCTTAAGGTAAAAAATATAGAGGAGAAAATAGAAGAACTTTTAAATAAAAGAATAGAAAAATATAAACAAGTTTCACAATATACCGTAGATATAGACAATAAAAGTATTGAAGAAGTCATCGGGAATATACTACTCAATTTAAATAAAGTATGATATGATAGATATGGTAAAAATTATCTTTTGAGGTGTTTTTTTATGGAGCGTATATTGATTTTAAACGGACCAAACCTAAATATGTTAGGTAGTAGAGAAAAAGATATATATGGAAAATCTAGCATAGAAGATTTAAAAAGCTTTATTCTAAAGGAATGTGAAAACCTTCCTATACATGTAGATTTTTTTCAAAGCAATCATGAAGGTATAATAATGGATAAACTCCATGAAGCAAAGAATTTATATCAGGGGATTGTAATTAATCCAGGGGCATTTACACATTATAGCTACGCAATTTATGATGCGATAAAAGCCATAGATCTACCAACTGTAGAAGTACATATTTCTAACATTCATACAAGAGAAGAATTTAGACAAAAAAGCGTAACTGCCAAAGCTTGTATTGGTCAAATTGCTGGTTTTCATTTTTATAGTTACGTTTTAGGGATTTATGCTGTACTAGAGAATTTAAGGGGGTAAAGATATGAATAGTAGAATAAAAAAA